>Ga0111206_133_pt1 | contig 18098 bp, 11 predicted proteins | sample DeeMarSWOR152_54_FD_80376 | JGI IMG/M metagenome (GOLD analysis project Ga0111206, IMG submission 80376) | Coxiella sp. DG_40 | reverse complement strand
CGCTATAAACCTCGAAAATCAAATCATTAGAAATTCCATATCGTGCAAATATGACATTGTCAGCGTACTCGCCGTTGCCAAAATCGATAAATCTGGCCCAGTTCCCGGCGCCGGTCGGGTATGCCCAGAGCACAATAGTGAAATCGCCCCCCAAATTGGCCATTTCGTCCGTCAAATCAACATAATCATCAACACCGTCAAAAGATAGCGCACCATCGACTTTACCGCCTGATGGTTGCCACGGTGGGCCGCCCACCAACATACCGGTATGGTTATTGCCGGACGAATCACTGGCTTTAGTACCTTTGGTCTCGTCAAGCCTCCACCAGGCAACCAGCTTACCTGTGGCGAAACTCCAAACATCGCCCGTAATAACGGTGCCATCCGCTCCCACTTCATCGACGCGCCAGAAATATCGCGTACCTTCCTGCAGTTGAGGTACTTTGACCTCCCAAGAATTTGACTCAGCCAAAAGAGGCATCTTCTCAATCTCGTCTTCGGCACCAAAATAAACTTTGTGAGATGCAGCATTGACGCCGGACCTCCAACTCAGTTTCATGTCGGTTTTAGGGCTGACCACTACGCCATCACGCGGCCGTGGCTGCGTAGCCTTAACTTTCGCTGTTAAATCAACAGTGGATAGCTGCATAAGCAATGGAAATACGTTATTCAGTGAAGGCAAGTTGTCTATACCGACGTGCAGATTAAAGTTATCAACGTTTTCTCTGGTGCGTAACTGCACAAAAGTTTTATCAAAGTTCTGACCCAGCTGAGCAAGCATTTTATGCCCTGGATTCTGGGGATTTTCGTGGGTCGCTGTTAAATAGGCATCAGCTACTTGTATCGCCCCGCCGACATTAATCAACGCCAATTTACTGGTATCGGGCGTTATTTCTCTGAGAGGTTCCTGCAGGATACCCCCTGTAAGGGCGGATTTTCCGCTTTTCACCGTTGACAGCGACTTTTCAAGGACGTCGGGACTAAACGCAAGGGTTGTAGTCTTTCCGGTTTGGCCTACGTAACAGTAAACCTTCTGAGCACCATCTAGAGGCAACAGATATTTGCCGGCAGCAACCTTCGACTGCTGGACCGATTGTTGATTTTCTGATAATGTAGCTGCCGTATCAGCTAAGCTCAATATCTGAGTAAGAATCTGGTGAGTTTGTTGCGGATTTTTGCTGGTGACTGCAACTCCCAAATAAGGCAATGAAGCAATACCTGATTCTGATGTGCCACCGCTTTGGCTGGATGGTACTGCGAAAACTGTTATTTGCTCTATGTTGGCAAAGATTTCTCGGCCTATATCGAGTCCTGTTAAGTTCTCGACTGTCTCTCGGGCCTTTTCGACACCAGGCCCTCCGCCTTCGCCGAGCGCTATGCTGACAAGCCCAACCGCCTCAGCCGGAACACCCTGGAAACCGTCTTTGCTAAGATTCGGGGTACGAATCATATCATACGCAACACAATGGTGACCTTCCTTAAAAGCCAGGTTCGCTTCGAGAGCAATTCTGTTTTCTTGAATGGACAAATAGGTAATTAGTTCGTCAACGTTCTTAGGGTCGATAACCGTGTCAACAAAACGAATTTCTTCAGGCAGATGCTCATCGGGAAACTGTTCTATAACATCTGTGAATACTTGAGCAACGTTTGCCCAAACAGTTAAGGCGTTTTCCCGACGAGCTTGTCTGCTGACGTTGGCAAAGCACTTGTTATTCGATGCAAGTGTCGGCTCGTCGGTAATACCCTGATATTGTTTGACGCACCAGGTTAACTGCTCCAAAGGTTGCGCAATGATTATCGCACTATCATCATAGGCAACGCCTGCGGTATTTTGAATTTGCACGGTCTGCATACCCTCGATGGGCTGCCCCGGTTGTGCTACCATGCCCAATGCTGCCAGAATTATGCCTCGAAGAGCATCACTTTCCCCGGGGTATAGCACCGCAATTGCCGGCGGATTATTTTCCCTGATTTCTGTAATCCCAATAGCCATGCCGCGTATCTTCTTGAATTCCGCTACCATACTCGGGTTCAAAAGAGCGGTCATTATATCTCCAGGCGTTCTGCCACCGGCTGTTTTTTGACTGGCTGCGCCGCCATACATAGCTGCAAGAGGATTTTCAAAAGGAGTCCCCTTAAGCATATTGAGGATGGTTTCAATCTGTTTGCCGGGACTACCGATTTCAAAGTAGACTAAGGTCTCAGGTGGCATCAAAGCCGCCGGGTCGGGACTGACCATCTTCGCTAACAACGGCTTAACCTTATCAATAATCTCGGTTTGTTCGCTGAACTGAGCCAGCAGCTTTTCAAAGACCGCCTTTGCCTGCAGCTCATTCTGCTCTTTAAGATAACACATACCCTGCCGATACATTGCCTGGGCTATATGAGACCTTTGAGCAGAGCTGTCGTCGATAATCTGTTGATAAATCTTGATTGCCGCATCAAGATTACCCTCAACCTCCTCGGCATAAAGCCCCTCCTGTAACAGCACACTTGTCGATTTGGCCAGCGCGGTGGAATTAAGCAAGCTGACGGCCAACAAAAAGATGGTTATGATGCTTTTCAACTTTTCCATAATTGTTCTCCTTTCAAAAATAATTTAACAAAAAACGGTCGCTTCGACAAGAACAATCATAGAAAATGAATGTTACGGATTTGTTACCGTTTTGTCCTTTTTTTATTTTTTTTATTTTTTTTGTCCTCTTCTATTTGCTGAAAAGCAAAAACAATACCTCTTTTTACAGAAATGTTTACGCGATATCTTGTGCTGTTCTGGCAGAAACTTCTGAGATACTACCAAAGTTTACCATTATGTCAAGGCCTACCAGGGCTTTCTTCGGCAGCTCATCGACCGATGCAGGCTGGCCAGACAAAATGCCCGAGACATGGCAGCCCATCGCGGTACTGTCTTCAGAGCAGCAAAACAACATCTCTTGGAATAAAAGGTTCGTCCTCTAGAAAGGAAATTTTTCCACCACCGGTTCTTGGCACAAGAAGCAACTAAGGTTTGCTCTATCTGATAAAATAGACTTACGCATGGTTCCTATAACGACTTTTGAAAGATGCCCAGATAGCCAGAGCGAGGGAGGCTTTGCGCCAACTCATTGCATGGGCGACAAAAGAGATGAGCCTAAGCTGGCCAACTTCACGGAATGAGTCTATTCGAGCAGCTGTTAAAGCCCACTTTCTCATGAAATGTAAACTCCTTCATTATTCTCAATATCTGCTGCTGGAAAAACCAGATTTTTTCCAAATCTTGTGCTTTGACCGTATCCCGTCAACGTCACTTATGCAACATAATCTGGAGGTAGCAGAGTCAGAGCTAACAAAAAAATAACCAGATTTTTGAACCCAAACCTATTGACGCGATTACTACTGTCCCTATAATCCTATTATGGCAGTTCAATCTGATGCCAGAGGGACATTATGAAAACCGGCAGAGTCAGCAGAATAATTCAAATCCTAACAACACTACAATCAAGACAACACTATATGGTTGACGATTTAGCCAAGATGTTTGAGACAAGCAGACGAACAGTTTTCAGAGATTTGAAGGAGCTGCAAAAGATAGGTGTGCCGTACCATTTTGACCAAAAGAACCGATGCTATACAATCGAGCCAGGATTTTTCCTGCCGCCTCTGGACTTGAACCTACAAGAGGCGATGAGTTTACTTCTGCTGGTCCACAAAGCAGGTAATCAGATACAATTGCCATTCCAAAGGTCGGTTCTGCTGGCTGCTTTGAAAATCGAAAACAATCTGCCATCCCAAATAAGACAGTATTGTAGCGCTGCCCTTCAAAACATCTCGATAAGATTTAGGCCCCAAGAGAGATTCGATTTGCTCGATAAGATATTTGCACAATTGCTTAAAGCTATCCTAGAAAAGCGAATCGTCAACATTTATTATTATTTGCCCTTTGAACAGAAGAATGTCGCAACTAACTTGAGCCCATATCATTTGATGTATAATGACTATACATGGTACGTGCTCGGCAAATCGAGTCTTCACAAAGAGGTCTGCTCTTTCAAGCTTAACCAGATCAAAGAGCTAAACACACTAGATAAATGTTTCATCAAAGACAAGAAATTTGACGTATCAGACTATCTCAGCCGGGCCTGGTCAATGATACCAGAGGGCAAGCTCTATCACGTCAAACTCAGATTTCTACCGGAAGCTGCCCGTAGTGTCGCCGAGGTTCAATGGCACAGTACACAAAAAGTCACTTTTGAAGATGACGGCTGCGCAATCGTTGAATTCCGTGTTGATGGACTTAGTGAGATAACCTGGTGGATTCTAAGCTATGGTGGTAAGGTTCAGGTTCTTACACCAAGGGTTCTGCGGCAGAGAATTGTCGAAATAGCCCAAAATACAGCCAAACAAAATAAACAATTATCGTCTATTTAATGGTGCTAAATGCTCTCTCGGGAAAGTAGTGAACTCTTCTCGCAAATGGCCATAATAGCGTGCGAGGAAATATACAGTTCACTCACTGTAAATAACGGCCGCTTTCTGGCATAAGTGCTTTGAACTACAGCTGTTATGAAAACAGGGATTCATCAAATTGGGATTCTGTTGAAAATCTGCAAAGTCACAGGAATGAATTCGGAACCTCTCGGGGAAATCGATTGCAATTATTGACTATTCTCATATGATAGTACTGAGATAACGCTAATGACTAATCGGCCTTATTTCATCTTTATTCTGATTTTTGAAGCCTGCTTTGGACTGGAATCTCTGTAGCATTGGAAAGTATAAATAGAAATAACCAGACAAATTGTGTAAATATTGCCGCTAAGGTTTTTGGGGAATATGGGGATTTTATTCACGCAATTATTCGTTGTAAGGTTAGGGATGAAACTCAGGCAGATGATTTATTTCAGGATTTTTTCCTCTCTTTGGTTTCCAACCCTCCATCTGCAGAGATTCAAAACATCAAAGGCTACCTCTATAGAGCGATAACTAATGATATTGTTGATAGCCGTCGTCGTGTGGAGAACTACCAAACTCGTATCCGTAGATATGCTGAACGTCTTGAGTATTCTACAACCGAAAATAATCCGGAAAATGCTTTGATTGAAGCGGAGGAGATGAGTAAAATATTCAAGCTTATCGAAAGGCGGTTACGGCGGAGCGAAGCTAAGGCCATAATTTTGCGGTACAGTAATAGCTATAAGATCAAAGAAGTAGCAGAAAAAATGCATGTGAGCAGTATAACAATTAGAGGTTATATCTCCGATGGATTAAAGAAGATTCGCAAGTTTTTAGGTGTAAATATAAGGTAACTACAATGATTGCTCCCAGTTTTAATTCATTATGCAACGAGGCTGAGCTATACTATTATGACTTTCTTTTTAATGAAATCTACGGGTCTATTCCAGAGTTTATTATTAACCACATTAATCAGTGCCAACACTGCCAGGAGCAGATAAATCAACTTAAAGATGTGTTGTCACAAGCTGAAAGCCATGTTAAACCGGAGAAGAAGCAAGTTAGCTCCGCCATTACTGAAATGCTTAAACTTCACTTTGCCTACATTGGCAAACCTGTAGCCTGCGAGACTGTAAGGCCTTTTCTTCCCACCCTGTTAGAGCCGGCTTTAAAGATTAGAATGCCAACACCGATAACTGCACATCTGGACAATTGCCCGCAGTGTTCCAAAGATTTAGAGTCAATTCGAAAGCTAAATCTCAGCCGTAAGCAGTTGCGTCGGTTAAGTCAGCTGTTTGCAAAAAAGCCTGGTGAGAATAATATTAGCTGCTCACAAGCTCAGGCTGCTATCTTAGCGTTTGTAACAATGGCTTTTCACAAAATCAACAAAGAAGTCTTGAAGCACCTGTGCATCTGTCCTGATTGCCGGCAAGCACTATATCAATATCGTGATATTTTTCGTGCAGAACTGCTAAATGCTGGAAGAGTTCAAGAAGATTCCCCATGTGAACAGCTCTCATCAGCTGATATTTTTGATTATGTGGTGCCGTATGGCCTCAACCCTGCCAGTGACGAGTATGCAAAATTTCGAGAATCTCTTACCCAACATATGCGTGCCTGCCCAGCGTGTCTGGCTAAAATGCAGCAGTTGCACGATACCGTATATGGAATTGCCGAACGGGCTGAATCTATGGTTGTTACAATTTACCACATAGACGAATCTGCTAAAGCGAAAGCCATTAGCGAATCTGACGACCCTTATGCCGGCTTCCCGATGAGGGTCGAAGTAGCAAGTGGTGAGGATGAAGTAAGGGCTGAGCAACCACGTTCCACCGTCGATTTTGGCACTGCCCTGAAACAGAAAGTCTCAGCAAAAAGACTAAAACCTTTGCTAAAAATGGCTGCTGTAGCAGCGGCCATACTGATTGGAGTCGCTTTATTTCTGACTGTGCCAACTGCTAAAGGGATTACCATAGAAAGGCTCTACAAGGCCCTTGAGAAAGTCAAAAATGTCCATATCGCAAGTTTCGTCCCTGATAAGAAAGAACCCGTACAAGAGCAGTGGGTATCAAGGACGCTAAATGTCAATAAAATTAAAACTGAAAAAGAATCGGTCTTGTGGGACCTTCCTAACAAGGTTAAAAAGGTAAAACATCTGGATAGTAATTCAGTCGAGACAACAACGCTATCTGCTGAAATGATTGCTGAAATCCAGAATACAGTAACTGGCTCTCTGGGCTTAATGCCATTTTATGATATATCTGATGTCCCTCCAGATGCTAAGTGGAGCCGCGTAGACAAAGAAGGTCTGAAGGAGGTAAACGCGGGAATTGAAATATATGATCTGGAATGGCTTGGGAAAACACACCGTGGTTCCGACGTATTCTGTAGGTGGCGTGTTTTTGTAGACCCTGAAACAAAGCTTCCTCAAAATGTCGAACGATATCAAAAGTTAGCCACCGACAGCAGATACAATTTGATATACATTCGGATAGTTGAATATTTAAGTGACAATGAAATGCAGGAAATTATTAAAGACACTTCTTTTTAGACTGCTTCATTTTGGTTGCCAGAGAGGGCGAAGATTTCTGTAGCTGTCATCGGTTTTCTCAACCAATAAGTCATCGGCTTGCACACGACTGATGTGGCCGTCGGCAAATCCGGTGTTGACGGTTTTGTGTGGATGTCGGCCATATATGGCATCTTCCTCCTGGCCGGACCACAAATCTCTATCTTTATTGATTTTTAGACCAGGTATATAAGCGGTATCTTCAATTATTGTATTGCCAATAGTAACGGGAGGAACATCTGTAGCATGCCACCAGCTCATTATAGCGTAGCCGCTGTCAAAAATGAGCAGAGTTTCAGCAGGTCTTCGTATCTCAGAGATGTTTAAAGGTGTTCCAACAAATTCATCTCTGAAGGGTTGGATATCGTCAGAACTCTTGCATATAGAGCGATTCACGCCATAATTGCCATGCAAAACGAACTCAAATTTAAGGTCTTTTATTTGTCTTGATGGACACCAGAGCACTGTTTTTTTGTCTTTGTATTTTTCGAAATAATCAGAGATATAATGAAACCACCACCAGCCAGTTCTATCATACACAATGTTTCCAGGATAACCACCGGGAGGCGGAAAAGGACTGTCATAAAAACCATAAGGTAGGGTCTGGTTTTGGGTTTCGTAAAGCAACAATCCAAATGTCAGCTGCCTGATATTCGAGCTGCAAAGGACAGCTTTGGCTTGGTGTCTGGAGCTTTGCAATAATGGCAATGATACAGCTACAAGAAGAGCAATTGTGGCGATAGTTACAAGCAATTCGGTAAGCGTAAAGGAGGACCGTCTCATAATCGCGTATTGTATGGTCTTTTTCTTGATGAATCAACATAGAAACCATTAAAAAAGGCAGTTGGGATTTTTTCCCCACCTGCCTCTTTACAGATTACCTCGACGAGGTAGCTAACCACACGCCCTCATATAATAAAATGTCCATTCACCTGTTACGGTACAAGCAAGAGGGTTATATGGGTTTATTATACAGGGACTTTCCCTGTATCTTACCATTCTGGAGATCTCGCAACTGCCGCTTTCGGCTACTTCGCAGCCGTATCTTGTGAAGTACACTTGGGACCAGCCGTCACACCCACCGAGAATATACACACAATATATTACATCAAATTCCTGGAGGAGTCTGGTGCAGGAATAGCCCGATGCGCCGATTATCGTTTGAAGCTCGCTATCGTCAATATCAGCAAATTCACCAGTGATAGGACTATTAGAAACCAAAAGAGCTATACCCTCGGTCCAGTCCATATCAAAGAAGTCGATATCGGTGCGTTTGTAGAATTCCCTACCGGCTAAATCTATGTTCCAGACGTACTTGTCATCAATACCTTCAAGAACAATGAAATGATTCTTTCCAGAAATATGCAGGATTACCTCGCAGCCAGTCAAATTCTTAAGCGTCTGGATGTCGGTCTTAACAGCCCTGCAATAAAGGCCCAGGCCTTGCGCAAATTGCTTCATTTCATATAGACTTGTCTCTCCGTTTGGCTCAGTTACCAGTTGAGCAAGTTGTTGGTCCGCGACCTCTTTACCCAACCGTGAAGTTACATACCTTAATGCTGCCGTTGCACAGTTCTGGGGTTGTGTGCCTTCAGAAGCTGCAAACGCCAATCTTTCAGCTAAGAGCATACCTATATCAACCGTCTGTGAGTGGCGATACATTTCCGATGTGCCGTCACCACAGGCAAAATGTTCTATCAATGCATCATTCTCATAGCTGACTTCAAATTCATAGCTTTCAGGAACATTGGCATCTATACTGGTAATATCCCATAAATCACGGGCCAATAATCTATTTGACCCAGCTTCGTGCTGCTCTAACAAAATAACAGTGGAGACCCAGTTGCCGGATACTAACTGGTAATTAGAGTAATATTTAGAGATAACCGAATTGCTAAGCCCATTTATTGAACAGAATAGCACCGCATAGTCTTTTGCAGGGTCCATTACAAAAAGCATTTCCGAGCCATCTGAATTGTTAAGCGTAAGATGTATTTGAGTTTGGCCATCGATATTTTTTTCGACAGCCGAAGACTCGGCAGCGGAAAGGTTCTCATAAGTGTAATAGCCGTATCCCCAGGGAATGACGCCAGCTGTCAACGGTCCGTTGACAACGTGCGGGGTATTTCCAGTCGCATCAACGATTGCCTGATTGCCAGGCAAAAAGTAGGTCGTGTATTTTTCACCGTCCCACGCAAATATACGTCTGGCGTTCCAATCCAGGTCAAAGTGCTTGGTCATAAAATTGCCCGCCAGGTCTTTGCTCGGCTTCACCGAATCCGTGCGCGAGTCCGCATTGATTTCCCAGTAAAATCTTTCTCCATCGAATTTGACGACCACAGACGAATTCATAGTATATTCATTAGACAGCTTTTGACGGACGTTAAATGGTATCGCATCAAGCTTCATTTTTTGCAGGTCTTGGGTTAATTCACGCTTGTTTGGGTCACTTTGATACTCGGCAATTTTTTCTTTGATTCGATTGTCAATCTCATTGAGGTCTGTTGTTTTTGGTGCTCTGTATTCTTCGTGTGTCGCTTCGATTGTGCCTGTTGGTATCCAGGTCTTTCTTAGCTGGCTTGTTAGCTGTTCAAAGATCTGCAGAATCTCCGTTCTCTCCAGTGTCCTATCCGCAAAGGTAGCGTAATTGACAGACAGTAAAAAAACGCCTGCTAATACTAAATGCTTAGTTTTCATGATTCTTTCCCTTTCTTAAACTTAGTTTCGGAAAAACGTGATTTCATCGCCGAAATGTCGCTATCAAGCAGAAACGTTAAATGTCTTTCTATACCATATAGCGATTCTAAATTAGAAAATGTGGGCTCTTTTTTGGTAACTTTTTCAAAATGAGAAAAGTCCTGAAAATAAATTGGATTGTAAAGCAAGCTGTGCGATGATGGGTAACATACCACCAGCAGGTACATGTGATTCATCGCATAATATGTAATGCAATTTGCAAAGTATGAACTATCAGCAATGGCACACGAAGCAGCTCTTGTTACTCAGTTCCCATCGGTTCTCGCAAGCCAATACTTGTAGAATAACATTAAATCGTTGACATCGATGCTGCCATTAATATCAAGGTCTATTTCTTCACACCAGTTTGGGTCGTTGCAGTTCGCTTCTTGCCAGTACGATGCAAGAATTACATAATCACGAAAGTCAACTTTAGTATCGTTATTGAAGTCGCGTGTGGGAACATGAGAAAAAGAAAGATAACGAACAGGTACATCCCAATTTATGTTGTAATCATAAAATACAACATCGCAGTCACCTACACTTATACTATTATAATCAATAACAAACCAGTCTCCTGCCTCTATACCGGTAGAGCCTGAATACAAATAGAACCCATCAATACCTGGTTCTTCACACTTCCAAACAACAGCCTCATTACCCGCGGCAGGAAAATGAGACCCTGCCCAATCCTCACCAACCTTTGGCTCCCTGGCTGATAGAATTCCATAATCCCAATATTGTTCTTCAATAACTAAACTGCCCCCATCGAATCCCCAGGGCTCATTAATATCCGACCAGACAAAAATCGTGAGTTCGGTTCCAACCATGATGTCAGGATACTTAATAATGGGCATGTTAATATCAACTGGTTCAAAAGGCGTGTTGCCATCAGCCAGGCATACTTTTGTCGAAACCTTTCCCACAGCCACCGAAGCCACGCCAAAAATCAGTAGCGATACCAATAGCAGTAGTTTTCTCATAATTGACCTTTCCCTAATGAAATGCAGATTGCCCGAACCATCCACTAAAGTCACCCTCTTAAATCCCCAGTTAGGCCGCAGAATACACCGCTTTAAGATTCCATAGAATGTACCAAGTAAAACATACAGCGTGGATAATGTCAACAAAAAAATTTACACGTACCCGTTTTAGCATAAGTTGGTAAGAATGCCTCTTAGAATCCCCAAAACGCAGTTTTTGCAAAAGCAGAGCAAGTGACACAACCCAGCCCAGAAACAAGAAGCAAATTGGTATTCGACCACGAAATGTCCGGATTTGGGCACATTTGCGAGCAGAGATATTCGTCACGGACCACCCGGCATGGGGGTGAGAGCTTACGTTTCTTACGAAAAATCAACTTACTTGTAACTCAAAATGCCAGCTGCCAAAAACCCAAAGCCTCAACCTGTGCCATTTCTGCTGACGGGAAACACTTTTGCTATGTCCGGCTTGGCTCATTTCCTTTGCCCTGGCCTCCACAGATGGAAAGTATTCTTTGGTTTCCACAGCAGCTGTTTGACCCCTATCTCGAATTTCATCCAAAACATCTTTGTGTTTTTTGAGCATGGTGAAATTAAGTTCTCGCACTCTCACTAAGGCAGATCCAAGTGCTTGAGCTGCAGAATCGGTTGAGAGATGCAAAGGCCCCGAGCCACAATGTTTGTCTGGGCAAAGGTGCCGCAAGAGCAATCCAAAGGCAAGGGCTCCATCGAGTATGTGATGGACCTGATGGAATATGCAGAGGTCGTGATAGCTCCGGGCAGGGGTTTGGTGAAAACGACGAGGGCTATTGCGTATTGCTCTTGTCGAAAATAAGCAGCGACTGCGGCAGGCAATGCGAAATATCAGCCGATTTGTCCGTCAAAAGCCCATAAGAAAAGCAAAAGTAGTTAGAAAAACCGGCTAAAAAAGACACTTTGTGGCTTACTTGGCAAAAAAAAGTTGTTGCAAAAGGAAATTTAGCTAAACTTCGCCACATAATGCTTTGTAAATACAGGACTTATATATTTTAGGCAATTTTCAAAAAATTTTTTCTCGTATTTTGGATATTTTTATTGACAAGAAGACGGGTAATATGGTAAAAATAGGCAGCTGGAGTTAATGGGTTTTTGCCATTTTATAGTGCATGGATTAAGCCTCCAAGGAGCGAGGGTACTTATCCAGGCCTAAAAAAGCTTTTTAAACGGGTGAGCCGCCCGTTTTTAAGAGTTTGCCCGTGCAGAGCACGGCAGACCGGTACTAATCTGTCGGCCGAAAGGCAACAAGGGTGTTTACTGTGCAGGGAGGCGAAATAAATTGAAAAATTTGAAGTAGGGAGGAGTGTCATGTACAAAAAGATTTTATTGTTAGTTGTGATGTTAACTCTGGTCAGCAGCGCCTCAGGCGCAGTTTTCTACAGCTGGACAGGTGCTGCCGGTGATGGGTTATGGAGCACGGCGGATAACTGGTTCCCGGCAGGGCCGCCGCCGCACGATTCAGGTAATGTCGGACTTTCCGACTCAACTTACGGGTGGACGATAACAATCCCTGCGGGATATACGGCGGACTGCACCTTCGGCGAAGACTACGGTACGATTTTCGGACCGGAGTGGGGAATGAAGTTGGATATCTCTGGCAGCCTGACATACAAATGGTATATCGCACCGGTGCAAAACGACCCGTCAGGGCCGCGCAGCGAGATAAACATGTATTCCGGCTCTTCCATATATGGAGCTGAGGGTATAGCCATCGGCGACAACTGGTGGTTCTCCGCACCGTATGTTACAATGAATATGTACGATGGTTCTTCGGTCGACATCAACTGGTTGTGGGTTGGCGGTCACCTGAACTTATATGGCGGAACCATGGATGTTTCAGGTGGTGTCGAAATGAGCGTCAACGTAGAGGACTATCTGACCAAAGTGGATATCTGGACAGGCACCTTGATACTGCCTGCTGATTTTACCGATGAGGTAGAAGACTGGATTGAAAGAGGCATTCTTTTAGCCTATGGCTGTACGCCAGGCAATTCGCCTTTAATTATCATCGACACCGAGATAAATCCCGGCAGGACAACAGTAACAGCGGTACCGGAGCCGAGCACAATGGCACTACTGTGCCTTGGTGGACTGGCTCTGATTCGCAGAAAACGCAGCTAATGCCCACTCGAGAGGCATTAGCTGGCTAAACTTTGCACCAGTTCGGGGCCTGTATCGATTCGATACAGGCCCCGGTTGTTTTCTGGAGACGAGTTAGTACTCTGCAGCTTGCTATTTGAGGAGGCGTCATTCCACACCCGTTTGGCTGCGCTCAGGGTAAACTTTGATGGGGAATCCAGAGCCGATTAACAGCGGAGACGCTGTTGAGAATTCGTAGAAATCCCTTGCAAAACCGCAGATTTTGTGTTAAAATTGGTTTTGTCTAATGTGCAGGGCAGGTGTGAAAGGCTTGCTTTTGCTCGCCGTATATCAGCTTTATGTGTTTTACCGCGTAAGCGAAGGAGAAGGATTATGTGCGGAAAATTGCTTCTTCTAAGTTCGGTTGTCTTGCTGTTGACCTTATCGGCCGGGCCGGCCCAGGCAGAGTACGAAGTGCTCACCGGAGACTATAGTGTTCATGACCCGGTTATAATCAGGCAGGATGATACTTACTATGTTTTTCATACAGGCGTCAGGACACCCATCAAGAAGTCGACGGATATGCATTACTGGCAGTTTGGTGGCGAAGTATGGCCGGACGGGCCACCTGACTGGACATGGGATGAAGTTCCGCTCTTCGACGGTAATATCTGGGCTCCCGACATCTCCTACTTCAATGGCAAGTACCACCTGTATTACTCAATCTCGAGCTGGGGAAGCAATAAGTCGTGCATCGGCCTGGCAACCAATACAACCCTTGACCCGAGCGACCCCGCTTACGAGTGGGTCGATAGCGGCGGACCTGTTATACGCTCCGTCGGCACCAATTATAACGCTATTGACCCTGCCCTATTTATAGATGACCAAAGTGAAACAACAACCTATTGGCTGTCCTTTGGCTCGTTCTGGACGGGTATTAAACTGACGCAGATCGACCCTAATACGGGCTATCCTGTTTCCAGTCCGCCTACGCTTTATTCAATCGCAAGTCGTGGCGGCAATGCAATTGAAGCACCTTTTATCGTTTTCAGAAACGGATATTATTATCTGTTTGTTTCGTTTGACCTTTGTTGCAGGGGCGTCAACAGCACCTACAACGTCAGATTCGGCCGGGCCACCGATGTTACCGGCACGTACAGAGACCGGGACGGTGTATCGATGTTCCTTGGCGGCGGAACGCAGCTAACCTGGCCCGACGACGACTGGAAAGGTCCGGGACACAACGCCGTTTTTCTGGACAACGACGGCAGGTACTGGCTTGTCCACCACGCCTACCCCGTGCCTGGCGGCTGGCCCTCCTACATGCGGATTCATGAGTTGTTCTGGACTCTGGACGGCTGGCCAAGCCTGACCGAGCCGACCTGTGCCGACGTCCACAACCTTGGCTTCGGCCTTGCCTCAGATTGGACGCAGGACTGCTACGTCGATTTTTACGACCTGGCGTTTTTGGCTAACGCCTGGCTGAACGATTTTGATTTGCAGGAATTCGCTGATTTAGGCATGTACTGGCTGCAGTGCAACAACCCACAAGATGCTAACTGTATGACTAACTGGTAAAAAAACGCAATTTTATCAAATACTTTTCAACAAGTTTTTTCTTGAAATGGAAATGGCCAATGTGATATAAAAGAGAGTGAGTTTTTGCTGTGTAAAGGTGTACATTTTTTATGGGTTTTTGTAAGATTAGTGAGTGGGAAGTGGATGCCCGCGTGCGAACTTCATTGTTGCAAGATTGAGCTTCGCAGCAGTGATAAATTTGTTTAGGATTTTGGAGGAGCAGCTTGTGGAGGGACAGTTTGTAATAAGGAGAAAATGGGGGAAGGGGGAACTTCGTAGTTTTTTATGTTTAGCAAGGGGGCAGTTCTCATCTCAATTAACCGCCCTAACTGGGCTTTTGAAGAAGGGAGGTAGTATCGGGGCATAAATTTAAGGCAACATTAAGATTTTTAGGATTTTTATTTGTTCCTGCTTGTTGCCGGCAGGCAGCTGTTTGAGACAGGCACATATTTTCATAAGAAGGGCATATATTTTTTAGGGGTAAAAATGTTAGCTTGTTGCCAGAATGCCGATTTATAGATGTCTGTTGAGAACAAGGTTTTTTGGCTTGTAGGCAAAGTAATGAGTAACCTGTGATGAAGGAGGACTATTATGTATAAAAAATTGATTTATTTAATTTCTTTTGTTCTGGTGTTGGGTCTGGTTCAAGCAAGCGTAGCTGAAGGTACTGACCCTAATCTGGTCGGCTGGTGGAAGTTCGATGGGAATGCAAACGATTCGTCCAGCCAAGGCAACAACGGCACAACATACGGTAATCCCCAGTGGATAGCTGGCTACAGAGACGATGCACTGCAATTCGACGGGACGGACGACTATGTAAGTTTGCCCATCGGAGGGGTCATCAGTACGCTGTCCGAGTGCACCTTTGCGACATGGGTGAACTGGGTTGGGGGAGCAGACCCTAACTGGCAACGCATCTTTGACTTCGGCATGACCGGCAATACAGGGCACTATATATACCTTTGTCCCAAGACTGGTGCGACTAGCGCGGCGATGCGCTTAGCACTTGTGACCGCCTATACTTCATATTGGGATGAGTTCGACGCAAGCACCGGCGCCCTGCCCACCGGCTGGCATCATGTAGCCGTCACTTTCAGTGAGAGTGACGCAAATACTATGACCCTGTACCTCGACGGTAACGTTGTCGGCTCAAAAACGAATTGCGTAAACAGGATAAGCCAACTCGGCAATACCAACCGGAACTGGCTCGGTAGGTCAGTGTATACCCCCGACCCATACCTCAATGGCACTTTGGATGATTTCCAGATATATAACCGCGTTCTGTCGCAGCCCGAGATAAAAAAGGTGGCAAATCCTGAAAAGGCCTCTATGCCTATACCGGCTGATGGTAGTATAATTGGCCAGCTTTCGGTGACCCTTCAGTGGGACGCAGGAGTTTACGCAGCTGATGTGAACGGGCACGAGGTGTACTTCGGCACCAATTTCACCGATGTCAACACTGGCACAACTCCGGACTTTATTGTCAGCGACCCCTGTGTTGTGCCCGGGGCACTTGAATTCGATACGGAATACTTCTGGCGGGTAGATGAGGTCAACTTGGCTGAGGACCCGAACGTATGGCGAGGCGATGTCTGGAGCTTTACGGTTCAGCCGTTGACTGCCTATAATCCCCGCCCGCCTGATGAAGCCAAATACGTAGATGTCAATGATGACCTTGTCTGGGACCCAGGTGCCAAGGCAAAGTTTCACGATGTATATTTGGGCACCGATGAAACCAAAGTAACCGACGCCAATAGAGCCATTCCGCTGGGCGTACTGGTCAAGCAAGACCATGACGCTAACTCTTACGAGCCAGGAACCTTGCAATTTAGTACAACCTATTACTGGCGGATTGATGAGGTGAATGCCACCATCTGGAAAGGCGATGTCTGGAGTTTCGAGACGAACCCCCTTATACTGCCTCCCGACCCCAATCTTGTCGGCTGGTGGAAGTTTGATGACGGTGAGGGTACGGTGGCTGTTGACTGGTCTGGCAATTACAATCATGCCACCCTCTATGAGCCAAATTGGGTGACTGGGTATGACGGCAATGCGCTTCAATTCAACGGCATCAATGACTATGTGAGTTTGCCTGTCGGCGAGGACATCAATTCGCTGACCAGCTCCACCCTCGCTACATGGGTGAATTTCTCTGGCGGCGGCGACTGGCAGAACATCTTCAACTTCGGCACTGGTACAACGAACTATATATATCTTTGTCCCAGCACTGATGCCGAGGTGATGTATGTGGGAATTACAACGCCAGAGACTGCTGAGGATGCGGTAAGCGCTCCCGATGCACTGCCCAGCGACTGGCACCATGTGGCTGTAACGATTAACGCAGACAGCAACGTCATGACATTGTACCTTGACGCCTGGCCCGTGGGTGAAAACATCGCTGCAACTCTAACACTGAGCAATCTTGGCGTGACTACCGAAAACTGGCTCGGCAGGTCGAGGTGGCCTAATGAACCGTACTTTAACGGCTCTATGGATGATTTCCGAATATACGATTACGCGCTGACGCGGGAAGAGATTGCGTTGATTATGAGAGTTAACCCGCAACTTGCCTGGAATCCAATTCCGGCAAACGGCTCGACAACGGACGTCGTACATGCTAAGCGCCTTAGCTGGTCACCGGGAGAGATGGCGGATAAGCACGATGTGTACTTCGGCACTGATCAAACTGCTGTAACCGATGCCAACAGAACCAATCCGCTGGGCATACTGGTCAGTCAAAACCAGGACCCTAACACTTATGACCCATCTAACCTTGAGTTTGGCCAGACTTACTACTGGCGGATTGATGAGGTCAATATGACCGAGGACCCGAACATATGGAAAGGCAAGGTCTGGAGCTTTACAACCGCTGCTGATTACATCGAGATAGACAATTTTAACCGGTATTTGACACTGGATGATTTAAATGATGTGTGGAAAGACGGCTATGTGAAGATGGACACCGGCTCGCATATAACTGTCTCAACGGAAATCGACTCACGCTACGGTCACGAATCTCCAGGGCCAATTCATGAAGGTATAGATGCCCTACAGTTTGTCTACGACAACAATGGTTTTGCCTGTCGTTATGTCCCTGATGAGTGGTTGGCGCGATTATTATTATTCTGAGATGGAAGCAACTACCGATGCCTTAGGCGTCTCAGACTGGACAACAGAAGGTGTTAGGTCATTGTCGCTGTCGTTCTATGGCGACCCCTGTAACAGTGTTATCGGTGATGCCAATCAGATGTATGTTGCTGTAGAAGATGGCGATACGGACGTTGGAATAGTCAAGTACGGCGACGAGCCTGCATACGAAAATATGAGCGACCTTAAGAAGACAGTGTGGCAGGAGTGGAATATTGACTTGCAGAGGTTTGTTAATAACAATGCCAGCCTTGACCTTAACGATGTCAATAAGGTCTATGTTGGCTTCGGTATAAGGGACAATAATACCGCTCCTGGTGGTTCAGGCATCGTATACTTCGACAGCATCCGGCTGTACCTGCAAAGATGCGTTTCTGAGCGTGTTGCTGACGATTTAACCGGCGATTGTGACTTTAACTTTGACGACTTTGTCATGATGGCAGATGGCTGGCTGTGTGGAGCAGAAGGGTCGCCCGATTCTAACTTAATTGGGCAGTGGAAGTTTGATGGAGCAAGCGGCACTACCGCCACTGACAGTA
>Ga0111206_131_pt1 | contig 19152 bp, 20 predicted proteins | sample DeeMarSWOR152_54_FD_80376 | JGI IMG/M metagenome (GOLD analysis project Ga0111206, IMG submission 80376) | Coxiella sp. DG_40 | reverse complement strand
AAAGTTGTCTGGAGTGAAGCACGCTGATCGGTAATTGTTGTGCCTAGGTTGTCACCGAGTATGAACGGTATTACAATCGGTAAAACCCGGTTCCAGTCATTTCCGAAGGCTCCTTGAAGAGCTAACATTTGAATCATCGCAATCGAAGCTGAACTGCTTTGTAGCATCATTGTTATAACGGTTCCGGCAAGAACCGCAAAAAACGGATTTCGTCCGAACCATATCAGCACTTCCTGAACCCCCTGGCTCTCTTTTAATGGACTGAACGCCTCTTTCATAAAGCCTATCCCGATAAACAGGATGCCGAAACCCAAAAGAATTCGACCTATGTCTCGGATAGTTTGTTTTTTCCCAAAGACATCAAGACCAAACCCGACCGCTACCGCAGGAAGCGCGTATGCGGTGATCTTGAATGCCTGAAGACCTGATATTGAAACCAGCCATGCCGTCACTGTTGTACCAACGTTCGTGCCGATAATTACTGGTATTGCCTGCTTGAGAGTAAGAAGCCCTGCATTTATGAAACCGATGACCATAACAGTAGTAGCAGAACTTGACTGGATTAAGCCTGTAATAGCCGCACCAATGAAAAATCCCACGAGGCGCTTCTTCGTCATTGATTTGAGAATGTTTTTGAGTCTTTGGCCTGAAACTTTCTTAAGACCGTCAGACATCTGCAGCATTCCAAACAAAAACAGACCAAGCCCCCCCACCGTGCCGAATATCATATCTAAGACCATAATTCGTCCTTAGCAAAAATTGCCAGCAGGAAATGCTAAAACCTATAAGATAAACGCTATTTGATAATAATTATGCATATTATTAGTCTTTTTCGCCTAACCGGTCAAGTCGGCTTTGCATTTGATTCTTAACTTTAGATTTTTCTACGCCAGACCGCGCAGAATTTCTATTCCCTGTTTTATCTTTTCGTTGCTGGTTGCATAGCTTATTCGAAAATGCGTATCTTTTTCGCTAAATACACTACCCGGTATAATAAGCACATTATTAGCTATCGCCTTTTCCACAAATTCGGTTGCCGACCCCCCTGCCGGCGCCTTAACGAATGCGTAAAACGCCCCGCGCGGCTTGACCAGCTCAAATTTATCCCTCAGCCCTTCGTAAATTAGGTCCCTTTTCATTCTATAGGCTGCTACCAAATCACTGACATCATAATCCAAGGCTGCAATAGCTGCTTTTTGGAAAGGTGTGGGGGCGCAAACAAAAGTATATTGCTGTATTTTGGTCATCTCCTCGATTATGTCTGTTAGAGACTCGTGAGCTGCCACATAACCCAGCCGCCAGCCCGTCATCGCATAGGACTTGCTGAAACCTCTCATCAAAAGAGTCTTTCCGTAGTAATTGGCAATACTCAGACAATCACCATCGTAGCAGAATTTCTCGTATATCTCATCGGCCAGAACAATTATATCTTTTTTTGCAGCTATCTCAGCAAGGGCCTTGATGTCTCCTTCTGAATATACAGCGCCGGTCGGATTGCAAGGTGAATTAAGTATAATCAGCTTGGTTTTATCCGTTACCGCCCTGCTTATCTTTTCCAGCGGGAGCTGGAAGGCAGGATAGCTGTCAACAAAAACGCATTTACCACCCAGCATATTAACTACGTGCTTGTAAATTACAAAGTATGGGTCGGGTATAATTACCTCATCACCAGGATTGATAAGTGCCATAAACGCTAATAAAAGCCCTCCGCTTACACCGCTTGTAACCAGCACCGCTGGTCTGTCCCAGTCAATCTCTTTTTTTACTAATTCGCTAATCTTCTCTTTTAAAAGTATGTCCCCAGCCGTCTGCGAATATTTGTTGAATCCCTCACGTATTGCTTTTATCGCTTCTTCTTTTAGCTGCTCCGGCACATCAAAATCAGGCTGGCCTATCGAAAAATTGACAGGGTCTTTTAGAGATGCCGCTAACGCAAAGACTTTTCTAATCCCGCTCGCATCGATTTTTTGTGCTCTATCTGCAATAATGTCTTTCATAATGCTGCATATACTAAACGACCATCCTCAATAATCCAACCCAAAAATGCCATCACGCACTTGTCCGCCCCCCTTTTCTGCTTTCTGTCTTCGGTCATCCAGTATCCTGATATCCTGCTTCTCAGATGACCTGCTACCGGAACCTTTGACTTTCTGCCGCGAGTTCCGGTGCGCATAAAAAGCCGTCCCTGTCTTCGGCAGAAAACATAAGGGACGGCTTCAAATGCATATCTACGAATTTTATCCCTTCTTCGCCTCTGGTTTCTTTGCTTCTGGTTTTTTAGCTTCCGCTTTCTTTGCTTCGCCTTTTTTGGTCTCGACGGCTGCCGTCTCGGGTGCAGTGACCACGGCTTCCGCTCCCTCAGCCGCAGCCTTCGGAGCTGCCTTTTCTTTTCGGCCTGAATGACTCTTGCGATGAGCGACTTTCGATAGCCCGAACACAGAATCACTCTCGGACCACCGCTCCTCGTCTTTTAGCTTCTCGATACGCTCTGCTCGTGTCAAAACATTTCGATGTCTTTTCAAAGCTCCCTTGACTTTCAATGAACGGTCAATAGACATCCAACATCTCTCCTAAAAAACTAATCGTCAAACCTCATTCCATAGGCATCGTGAAAGGGTTTTGTGCCAAAAGTTTCGTATCCCGGCGGTGCCTTGTATTTAGCACCCAGTTCGATTATTTTTTGCTTTGCAAGGTAACCATCTGTGCCCCGTTTTTCGGGATTTTCATATTTGTCACTTGTAACCAGATAATACCAATCGTCAATTTTTCTTATTTCAGTTTCTACTCCGAATCGAGCAAAGTACTGCCTTACCGGTTCTAATTGAGCCCTGAACTGATAAGTTTGTATTACAATCCGATTATTGCCCTCGGTTCTAACTGCTTCGAGTTTTTCGACAGATGCCGGCTCAAGCGTTTGCGATGGCCCCCCTGCTGTCTCCGGAACCGCCTTCTGAACGGTTTGCGGCATCTTGATATCTGCACCGCTTATTTCCTCGCTGCTTAGATAAGTAATTTGACCTAACCGAAAAAATACCAAAAGCAGCAGAATAATACCAAGCAGCAGTGCAATCGCTACCTGATATGGCATCGATATCTCAATCCTGCCGGCATTGAACTGCACAACTCTTGGTCTTCTGGGCCATTTGCTAACGCCTCGAGACAGCGTAGTCGGCTCTGGCTCAATTGGCTTATCCTTGCTTGGTTCTCCCGGACGCCGTTGCCGTAACAGCCTGTCATAGCTTGACTTAGAACCAGTCCTGCTAATTACCTCGTAAAGTGCCTTTTTTCTACGATTCCGCACCATAATTATCTTAAATCAGCCTAATTTTGCAAAGCATCGGCTCGTTTGATATTCTATTCTGTTGCTCCGGTCTAAACAAGCTAATAACCGGTCAAAAAATTATTTTGTTTTTTCTACAATATTTCAACCAGATTTTCAACTTAAAACTTTACATCAGCTTGGCGATGTCAAATTTCACTTGACAAAGTGCCGGTGGTCAACTATTAAAAAAGGTTTAATATTTAGCAAATAACGATTAACTAATAAATGCTAAACACTAAAGGCATCGGAGTAGTTGGTAATGTTACCTGCAAAGAAAACCAGTAAGAGCAGAACACGCACTCGTCGCAGCCATCATCGGCTAATGGCCGTAAATTATTCTGTCTGTCCACGATGTGACCATGCCAAGCTGCCGCACGCAGCGTGCGAAAATTGCGGTTATGTCAACCAGAAGATAACATTGAAGCTCGGGAAGGAAAGCAGCTAAAAAATGCGAATCGCAATTGACGCAATGGGAGGCGACAACGCTCCGGATGAAATCATCTCAGGGACATTGGAATCAATTGAGCTGCTCGATGAAAACGATGAATTGATACTTGTCGGCCCAAAAGAGAGAATAGAATCCCAGTTGCCATCTCTAAAGTCTCGTGAGGGCGCGCTTAGCGTGGTCGATGCACCTGAAGTTATCGAAATGGATGAGCCTCCGATAGAAAGTATACGAAAGAAGCGGAGAAGTTCAATAAGCGTTATGGCCAAAATGGCAAAACTGGGAGAGGCAGACGCAGTGATATCGGCTGGTAATACCGGAGCCTGTGTCGCGGCTTTCCAGATGAGGATGCGAAACTTGCCTGATGTTAATCGCCCTGGAATAGCCGTAGTGTTTCCTACCTTTGAAGGACCTGTAACGATATGCGATGTGGGCGCCAATATCGCATGCAAGCCTATAAATCTTTATCAATATGGTGTTATGGCCGGGATATATTCAAAATATGTCCTTGGTGTCGAAAACCCGAAAGTTGGGCTTATGAGTATCGGACAGGAAGATGCAAAAGGCAACGTCGTTGTTAAAAAAACACGCGAGCTTATGAAATCAGACCCGAATATGAATTTTATTGGTAATATTGAAGGGCGCGACATATTTAGAGGCGTTTGTGACGTTGCTGTTTGCGAAGGCTTCGTCGGAAACGTAATCCTGAAGCTTACCGAAGGGCTTGTCGACGGTCTGTTTAAAGCGATAAAACACGAGCTTATAGCAGAGAAGCTGCGACTTGCTATGAAGTTTAAGCCTGTAATGACAAGAATTTACAGGAAATACGATTACAATGAATATGGCGGTGCGCCGCTGTTAGGGGTTAACGGAACAGCCCTAATATGTCACGGAGCAAGTAAAAGCAGAACAATCAGAAACGCTATTTTGACCTCCAAAAAATACCACACAAAAAAAATAAACGATAAAATCATTGAGTATCTGTCAAGGACATCTATAAGGATATCTGATGAACAAGGAAGTTAAGAAACGCACTTGCCTTTACCGCGCAATTATCACCGGTTATGGTTCATTCGCACCTGAGAGAAGATTGACAAATGATGAGCTTGCCAGCATGGTCGATACCTCGGACGAATGGATTACCAGCAGGACCGGCATAAAAGTTCGACACATCGCAACAGACAATGAAACTACGGCTTTTTTAGCTACTGAAGCTGCCAAAAGAGCTCTAACTGTGGCTAAGCTCGATGCCAGGAACGTCGAACTTATTATCGTGGCTACTATTACCCCCGAGATGGTTTTCCCATCGACGGCATCATTCGTGCAGCGGGCTCTAAGGGCAAGAAAAGCATGGGTGTTTGATTTGGCTGCTGCCTGTAGCGGTTTTGTTTATGGACTGTCGATTGTCCAGCAGTTCATAGAAAGCGGACGACTCAAAAATGCCCTTGTAATAGGGGCTGAAACTTTGACTAAGATTACTAACTGGGGTGACCGAACAAGCTGTATCCTTTTCGGAGATGGTGCCGGAGCGGTCGTCCTTGAGCAAAGTGAGGATAAGCACAAGGGTATTATGTACAGCACTATGTCATCAGATGGAGACCGATGGGAGGCGCTGAACTGCCAGGCATACGGTTCCCGCTATCCGTCGGACAAAAAGCTGGACGACCCGAAAAAAATTTATATGGAAATCAAGGGCAGAGAAGTCTATCAGCAAGCTGTTCGGCGTATTATCGAAGCTGTCAGCGACTGTCTAAATCATTGTGGATTGAGCATTGACGATATTGGGATGCTCATTTCTCATCAGATGAACGCAAGGATTATTGAGTCCGCGGCGAAACGCTTAAACCTGCCTGAGGAAAAGGTTTACATAAACATCACCGAATATGGTAATACGTCAGCGGCTTCGGTGCCGATTGCTTTTGATGAGTGCGTAAGAGCAGGAAAAATCAGGGAAGGTGATATTGTTATTTTCGTGGCATTCGGTGCAGGATTGACCTGGGGAGCAAACGTAATCCAGTTTTAACTGCGCCAAGCGTATCTGTTAAAACGCCAAGCACAACACAGGATGCGAGTTATGAAGACAGCCTTTTTATTTCCGGGACAGGGTGCTCAAGTGGTGGGAATGGGCAACGAAATTGCCGATGCCTTTCCTGTCGCTGCAGAGATTTTCAGCAGAGCAGATGATATTATTGGCTTTGATTTAAGTAGTGTCTGTTTCAACGGGCCCGCAGAGCAATTAAATAGCACGGCGATTTCACAACCTGCGATTTTTGTAACTTCTGCTGCCGTATTGGAGGTTTTAAGGACTGAACCGGTAACAAACCGGACAAAACCGGATGTAACGGCAGGGCTTAGTCTGGGAGAATATACCGCCTTATATGCTGCGGGCGCGATTGGTTTTGAAGATGGACTTATTCTTGTAAAGCAGCGAGGACAGGCGATGCAGTCGGCAGCCGACACTACCGAAGGCGCTATGGTTAGTATTATTGGCCTTGACGAGATGAAAGTTAATCAGCTTTGCACCGAAGCCGGTGACGGGGAACTTCTTGTACCCGTTAATTTCAACTGTCCGGGGCAGATTGTGATAAGCGGAAGCAAAACAGCTTGCCAGCGCGCGGAAAAATTAGCAGAAAAATACGGAGCTATAAAAGCTGTGCGCCTCGAAGTAGCCGGTGCTTTTCATACCGAAATGATGGCCGGTGCTGCAGATACCCTTAAAGAGGCAATAAAAAAAACTGAGATTTCAGCGCCGTCTGATATAAAGGTTATTGCCAATATAAATGCCGAATATTATAAAACTGGTGAAGAAATCGCAGAAGGACTGGTAAAGCAGTTGACCAGCCCTATTCTCTGGCAAAAATGTATGGAAAAACTTATAGCAGACGGCGTTACGGAATTCTATGAGATTGGACCGGGAAGAGTTTTGACCTCTCTTTGTCGGAGAATCGACAGGAAAATAAAAGTTATCAATGTAAACAGCCTGGAAGCTGTAAAGCAGTTATTGGGGTCTTGATTAGGCTACATTTAGTAAGGAGAGTAAGAGTATGTCGGAGAAAAGACTGGCTGTTGTAACAGGAGCCGCCAGAGGGATAGGCCGCGCAGTTGTGCTTGAACTGCTAAAGCAGGGTCGAATTGTTGCCGGACTGGATATAAATGCCGAGCAGCTCACCGAGCTTGAAGAGGTTGTAAAACAAGCTGGTTTCACGTGTGAAACCCGCTGTGTGGATATAACCAATACAGATGAGTTTACGAAGATACTTGAAGCTTTGGCCTCGGAGCACAACGGCATAGGAATACTGGTGAATAATGCCGGTATTACCCGTGACAAACTGATGATGCAAATGGACGATGAAGATTTCGACAAGGTAATTGAGGTCAACCTTCGAGCAGCTTTTATTGCGACGCGGATTGCGGCAAGGTCTATGGTCCGCAACAAGTTCGGCCGGATTATCAGTCTAAGCTCGGTTGCCGGAGTGATGGGTAATGCCGGTCAAACTAATTATGCTGCCAGCAAGGCCGGGCTTATTGGTATGACAAAGTCGGTGGCACGTGAGCTTGCGAGAAAAAATATAACCGCAAATTGCGTTGCACCGGGGTTTATCGTTACAGAGATGACGGACAAATTGCCGGAGCAGGTTAAAGAGGCCGCCAAACAAATGATACCGTTGCGAAGGTTCGGAAGCGTCGACGACGTCGCAAAGGCAATCGCATTTCTTGCAGGTGACGATGCCGCCTATATTACCGGACAGGTCCTTTGTATCGATGGTGGAATGGCAATGTAATCCTGTATTATGCAATTTAGCCTGCATAAGACTTGATGAACTGTTGCCGATTGACGCCTGTAAAAAAATTAAAAAAATATTTGTAGATGAGTGATTTACAGGATAATATACCGCTCAAAATTGATTATACAATAAAAGGCTGTTGGCGTTAATTAGTATTACAGACCGCTAATAATAAGGTTGTGAATAAATTCCTATTTGAAGGAGAAATAACAAGTGAGTGCTGATGAGGTAGATATTCAGGCAATTGAAAACAAAGTAATAGAAATAATAAGTGAGCAGATGGGCGTAGACAAGTCTGAAATAACCCGCGAGACCTCATTTATCAACGATTTGAATGCCGATTCTTTGGACACAGTCGAGCTGGTTATGGAGTTCGAAGATGAATTTGATATGAGCATTCCGGACGAGGAGGCTGAGAAGATTCAAACGGTCGGCGCCGCAATAGATTATATTGCCAATATCGCACGCTCCAAGAGCCAAGAGTAGCGAATAATCGAAGTTTAGCAATGAATAGGCGACGAGTAGTTATTACAGGCTTGGGGTGTGTGACCGCTCTGGGTGAATCAGTTGACCGGCTTTTTACCTCATTGTGCGAGGGCGAAAGCGGCATCTCACATATCGAGTCCTTTGACACCAGTCAGTACCCCGTAAGATTCGGCGGCGAAATAAAAAATTTCGACGTAACAAAATACGTTGACCAGCGTGAAGGCAAGCGAATGGACCGCTTCGCTCAGTTTGCTATAGCGGCGGCAACACAGGCTGCCAATGATAGCGGTCTTGACTTCTCCAAAGAAAATGTTTTTCGTGCCGGTACCATTGTCGGAACAGGTATAGGCGGTATCAAAGAAATCGAAGACCAGCACCTAAGACTTCTCGATAAAGGTGTAAGGCAGGTTTCGCCCTTCACTGTCCCTAAGCTTATGGCAAATGCCGCCAGCGGAAATATCGCGATTCGTTACGGCCTAAAGGGACCCAATTTCAGCGTCACCAGCGCTTGTGCTTCGGCTAATCACGCTATAGGCGAGGCTTTTTGCAACATTGTTGCCGGACGAAGCGACATTATGATAACAGGCGGCGCCGAGGCAGCACTTACCCCCATCGGCTTAGCCTCTTTCTGCGCCGCAAGGTCGCTTAGCACTCGAAATGACAACCCGCCGGCAGCTTCAAGGCCTTTCGATAAGGATAGAGACGGTTTCGTCCTCTCTGAGGGAGCAGGCATTTTGATTCTGGAGGAAGAAAGCCATGCAAAAAAACGCGGCGCAAACATACACGCAGAGCTTCTTGGCTATGGTGCCACTGACGATGGTTATCACATCACCGCCCCCCTGCCGGATGGAGCAGGTGCCGCTTCGGCGATGGAGATGGCTTTAACTGATGCAGCAATTGAAAAAGAAAAAATCGACTATATCAACGCACACGGCACAGGCACCGAGCTAAATGACATCGCTGAAAGCACAGCTATAAAAACTGTTTTTGGCAACCATGCATATAAGATGCCTATCAGTTCAACCAAAAGCAGTCTCGGCCATTTGCTTGGTGCAAGCGCAGCCATCGAGCTTATTGTTTGTATAAAAGTCATTAATGAATCAATTATCCCCCCTACCATTAACCTCGACAATCTGGATGAACGCTGCGACCTTAAAATGGACTATGTCCCGCTTAAGGCCCGCCGGGCAAAGGTCAATTTTGCCCTGAGCAATTCCTTCGGCTTCGGCGGCCACAACGCCTGTCTGGTTGTCGGGAAAGTATAGAAATTGTCAATCATCAAGCGCCGATTGGAAATCGAAAATTACTTTTATCTGCTATAGTTATCCGGCTATTAAGGCTCGCCGCATAAATTGCTCTTTGTCCCTTTGGTATGTTTTGTTAAAGTATAAATAATGAACATAGTGTGGGCATGTTTGTTTTTGTTTGGGGGCTTGGTGATTTTATGGAAGTCCGCTGAGCTGTTAGTCTCAGGTGCTGTCGGATTAGCCAACCGGCTGGGCGTCAGCCCCCTCGTCGTCGGCCTGACGGTGGTAGCTATGGGAACATCAGCACCTGAGTTAGCTGCCAGTATTGCAGCATCCGCACGGGGTATAGGGAACATCGCTATTGGTAATGTCTATGGCTCCAATATTGCAAATCTGGCCCTTATAGGCGGTCTGTGCGCGCTAATCCGGCCTATCAGAGTTCAGCTGCGGACATTGCAGCGCGAAATACCCGTGATGATATTAGTGGCATTGTTGTTGTGGCCTGTTCTGCACAATCTATACTTATCACGCACAGAAGGATTTACTTTATTAGGCGTGTTTGCAGTACTGATAATATTAGCCGTATATTTGGCACGAAAGCAAGCAGCAGGTCGGTCGCCAAACCGAGATGCGAGCCACGAGCCACGAGCCACGAGCCGCGAACTGTTGTTCGTCGTTATTGGATTGGCGGGGCTGGCTTTAGGAGCGGATATGGCTGTCCGCGGCGCGGTATTTATCGGTGAGCGAGCCGGTTTAAGTAAGGCTGTTATTGGGCTTACCATTATCGCTGTTGGAACTTCTCTGCCTGAACTTGCCACCTGCTTAGCGGCCGCTGTTAAGGCTCAGCACGATATTTCAATCGGCAACCTCGTAGGTTCCAACATCTTCAATACCCTCCTTGTCACAGGCTCGGCAGGGGCGATTCGGCCGATTGAAATCGTGCCACGGCTCATAGGCGTCGATTACTGGATTATGATTATCGTTAGCGGTGTTTTCCTGCTGGCTGCTGCCATAGGCAGACGCATCGGAAGAATCGATGGTATTATTCTGCTCGGCGGATATATAGCATATATCATCTATTTGCTGGCTTACACATCTGGCGTGTAACTTCTTCCAAATAAAGAACTTAAGCTCATATTTACCATCAAAGGTTTAGGCGTAAGAAGTCGGATAGAAATTGCCCAGATTAACAGAATTGAGGGAGATTTTGTCTAAAATTATGCGAGGATACGGGTTAGCACCCGCATTTTCAGGGTAAAATGGGGGGTTCAGGATAGAAACGTTCGAAAACGATTGAAAACATTTGAAATTATTCGAAAACTTTTGAAAATATTCGAAAAAATGAATAGAAACGTTTGAAAATATTTGAAAATTTTCGAAAAAACTCCACACCCTAACCCCTGATCTCGCGGAGAGGTTTTTAAGCCACGAAGACTCCAAGACGCAAGACTGCAGGGTGAGCGCGCTGTTTAGTGGTTTCTGCACATCTCGACAGCAGGGCCACGATGCGCCTTTTTTGTTACGGTGCGCCAACGGTAGTTACCGTATATTCGAACTGGCTTTGTACCCAGATTCCGATGAATATAATGGCGCTGAGCGATACGACAACGATAATCCCGAGAATAATTGCGTATTCGACGGCCTCCACGCCGTGCTCGTTGTTCCAGAATCTCTTAAGAATGCCCATTTTTGTTCCTCACTTTGACATCATCGTAACCTGCTAATCTGCTGTATTTTGACTGTCTTAGTAAAACGGTTAGCCCGTGCTGAGTATTTCCGCCTATCCGGTTGTCAGTAAGCTCTGATTTTATTGGCGTCGTTAATTTCAGGACCATATTTCAAACTTCCATACAGAGTTTCCGACCGTACCAAATCTTTACACAAATAATAACCAGAAAAAGCAATAGCAACAAGCGAAAACTGCGATACAAGGCGAAAAATTTCCGGCGCACAGACAGACTCAAGCCGTGTTAGTAGGTCGAAAAGGTGGTTTTGCGTATAAGCAGATCGGGTGGATATGATAAGCCGTCCGAGCCACCCAAAAGGAGAGGACAAAATTTTTCTGGTTTTTTCTTGCTTATGTAGCTTGGAAGATGTATCATTCTTTTAATCGGAGAACTTATTCGGCTCATCTTTTGTCGGGCGGTGAGAAGATGAAAGGTGTGTTATCTTTAATTCTGGTTCTTGGTTTGGCTTCGATGGCCAATGCCGCACTTAGTCTCACAGTAGATGGCCAGTCCCCGGCTGAGATTACAATTGACCTGAGCGACACCATTGCTATAGGCATTTACAACAGTGTTAGTCAAGGCACTATTTGCTATCTTGACTTCTGTTACAAGAGCCAGGGTAGATACAGCCTAGGTAACCCGAGAGTACCATATGCTTATACTCCCGAAGACCCTCCTTTTTATTGGTATACCTACGATGACTGCGATGAGTTCTACGTTGAACTGGTTTCAGCATACTCTCCTGGTATTGGGTTTGAGGTAGACTTGACCTGCGAAAACTTAGGTGATGTATATGTCGCCCTTATGGACTACGAATTCACAGTAATTGATACGATGACCGTTCACCAGGTTTCCGCGCTGAATCCTGCGGATGTAGACGAGGATGGTGACGTTGACTTTGCGGATTTTGAGATTCTGGCTTCTCAATGGCAGGATGAGCCGGGAATACCTTCAGCTGATATCGCGCCGCCCGGCGGTGATGGTATAGTTGATGAACTGGATTTGGATGTTCTGTGTGACAACTGGCTGGCAGGTAAATAACTTTATTGCGAATCTAATTTCAAACCAAAAGGCTGTGAGCATAACGTTTGCAGCCTTTTTTATTGGCAGGCGGTGGCAGGCTCGAAAATGCCGATTGCACTTAGGCAGGCAAGTGTTAAAATGGTTTCAGAGGTAAGCCCATCTTAAATGGGAAATCCCACTTAATATTAGACGGGCCTGTAAGACAGATGCGTGATTCACCATATAATCCATATGCTTTAAGGGATTTACAAAAAAATAACGAAGGTGTTTCCGGTCCGCTCACAGGCAAGAAAAAATTAAACTTGTGGGAATATATCCAAAGAAGATTAAACACAAGAACGGAACTTATAGTTGAGCATTTAGATTATGAGCTTAGTTTTATTTCTCCACCCATAGGGCCATATAATTATATAACTACCGGAAAATATATTGAGCAAAAAGGGTTATGTAAACCAACAGCAGCAGAAACAATATCTTTATTTTATAAGGCTTATCAAACAGGAGAAAGAGAGTTTAAAGAGGTAAGAGAAATTTTAAAAAATAAGGGACCTTTCTTATGGGATTTTTTGCCATATTTTTTACCCTCACCTTTACCCTTTTTAACATTAATATTTCCCTCTTATAAAGGGTATTGCTGGTTATGGATGTTTAATGGAAACTTATATGTTCCAAAAGGAAAAAGCGGTTACAGTAACGGTGTGTTTATTGAAGATGACCCTGCAGTTATTAGGAAAAAAATCCCTATGGCTCAATCAGAACTTATTGAAAAATTGGAATCAGGAGATGAATCGGTAAGATTTGTACCATTCGGTTTTAAGATGGGAGAATTAACTGCTCCTGAAGTGGCAAAACATCCTTATATAATAGCTTTAGCTGGAGAGGAAGGAGCAGAGAAACTTGCTGAAATTGTTGAAAAATATTTTAAGGAATTTTATCTGGCGATTCCGAGGAATTTTGATACTGAAATAGTAAGAGTTTGTGCACTAAGAGCCGGAGGCAGAAAGGTATATCTTTGTAGCGATTGTTTTGGATTGCCACACTTCGGTTATGTTTTTGGGATAGATAAAATGACAGGCCAAGAGCAGTGAAAAATACAATAGTTTTTAAGGGTGAATTTGATAATTGAAGTTGAGCATCGGCAATTGGTAAAATGGTGCGGCATATTAGTCGCTTGTCGCTCGTAAGGTTCGTATCTCGTGAAGCGTGAATCGTGTCCTGTTGAAAATGTCAGAAGGAAAATGAGCGAAAGGGAAACACAAGAGGCAAAGGCAAAAATTTCAATGTATGCGGAACGTTCGTTGCGGCATACGAAGTTTGGATGGCTTTGCTTCCTATTTGCTTTAATAATACTTTTTGCAACGGAAAGCCGCGTTGCTTTTTTGGTGTTTATTGCAGCACTTGCATTCAATCTTTCAGCTTTCTTGCACGGTGCAGTCAGTTTGATAGTTCGTCTGCGCAGCGGAGCCGCCTTTAAAGAGATACGTAAAGCTGTGGCAGGAGTCGTGCTTAGTTCAGTTTACCTTGCTCTTGTGTTGCTTTATTCTGCTGTTTTAGTCGCAGCCTCGTTACCACCCCCAGCTCGAATGATATGTGGTTCTAATTTATCAGGGCTCGGAAAGGCGATACTTATTTATGCGAATGATAACGATGGCAAATACCCTGCGGCGGATAAATGGTGCGATTTGTTGATTGAACATGCCGAAGTAACTGAAAAACAGTTTGTTTGTCCCTATGCTTTGTATGAAGGAAATGAGGCTCGCTGTCACTATGCAATGAATCCAAATTGTGAGCCCAACTCACCACCCGAAATGGTTCTTCTGTTTGAAACCAAGGGAGGCTGGAACAAGTCTGGTGGACCAGAGTTATTGACGACTGAAAATCACAAAGGAGAAGGCTGCAACATATTGTTTAATGATGCACACGTTACATTTATAGCATCTGACAAGCTTGGCGAATTGAAGTGGAAAGACGAGCAAAAACAATAAGTAAATCGGGACGGGCAATTGTTAAAATGGTAGGGCAATGTTCGTGAATCGTGGTTTGTGAAGCGTGAATCGGGATGGCCTTGTTGGTCATCTAAATTTTAGGCTAAAAATTTTATGAAAAATTTGCAAATTTTATTTGACAAAGGTAAGTTTTTGAACGTAATATATAATAAGCAGGCATGTGCAGGACTAACCGTAGGTTGCCCGAGAGGGTAGCAGCGCATATAGCGTGGGTTCCTACGGCCTGAGGCCTGTTTTTTATTTGAACTCTAATAGCCATTTCAGGCTTTCTTCTTTTGCTATTAAACCTGACTTTGCTTCGCTTGGCGCAATTTTGAAACCATACCCCCATAAATTCCCTTCGTGCCGATAAAGAACAGGCGATATAGATTGAAGATACCGTGGCTCTGTATTACCAAACTTATCTCGCTCAAGCGCATTAAAAAACGCACCAGATGCTGCATCTGCAAGTTGCAGACCCATGGATTTCCCCGGTGCGCAAGCCTTAAGTCTATCAATGGGAACTTTATCAAAATCCATTCGAATTTCCTGGCCTGCTTCTTGTTGCTTTTTAAGCAGCCGAAGATAGTCTCGCATTTCTTCGTAGGACATTCCCTGTCGATTTGAAAAAAGCAGTTCTACAGTGCCATCACCTCCCCATTTGTCGTGACTATGCCTATCACGAGCCAGCCAAGATATTCTCTCGAGAAGATATCTAACCGCGTAAAAATATAAACGATAACGATCCTAGAATTTCTCAGGTTCCAGCAAAGATGGTTTATGAACACAAATTGCCATAAGTCTTGTTTGCAGACCTGCTATAATCTGCGCATAGCGAACTTTTTGAGGATGCTTCAAATCCTTCCAACGAATATGTTTTCTCGGGTGTAGCTTGAATTCATCGCGGACTTTATCAACTGTTTTGACTGTTTCAAGGTCCGTTTTCTTTCTGGTGACAAAAGCAGCTAAAATGAACCAATCACTGCTTGCCTGCTCATCAACATTTTTACGGAATTTAAAACCCTCATCCCCTGATTCATCAATATAAGCTACAAATGAAGCGGCCATCCTATTTTCCTCGAAATTTATATAATCTGCGGCTAATAATATCAAAGTTGGTCAATTCATCAATGACAAAGACCACGGTCAATTTACAAATATTTGACCCATAGAATTGATTATTGCCTCCTTCCCACTCTGTGGCTGATTTAAAAGCTCATAGAGTCTGCAAATACATCCTGGAAGTCGGGCTGGTGGGCGATTTCGATGTATTGGATTTTTCGGGTCAGCTCTCTGGCTTTTTTTCTTGCCTGGGTGCTTAGAAGGATAAGCTGAGCGCCTGAAGCGGCGGCGTTGCCGACAAAGTGAATACGTTCAGGTGGTATATCAGGCAATAAGCCAATTCGCAATGCGCTTTCCCGGCGGATATAGTTGCCAAAGGCGCCGGCTAAAAAAATCAGGTTTATGTCAGAATCAAGAAGGCTGAGTTTTTTCAGTAAAAGCCTTATACCAGCTCTAATGGCAGCTTTTGCAAGTTGTAACTGGCGGATGTCCTGCTGGGTCAGAATCAGTCGCTCGTCGAGAACGAAAGCTGGTTGATTGTTGTGTTCTGTAATTCGTGAGCGGATGGGCGGCGGCAAATCAGCGGGGAGTTTGCCGGGTTCTATGAAACGTCCTGTATTATCGAGGATTCCCAAATCGAGCAATACAGCAACGGCGTCGAGCAGTCCTGAGCCGCATATCGAGCGAGGCGGGCAGTCGCCAATCACATCTAAATCTATGTCATCGTCGATTATGACGACGGCTTCAATAGCACCTTCAGCCGCCCTGCTGCCGCAGAATATTCTTGCGCCTTCGAATGCAGGGCCTGCTGCGCAGCTTGCGGCGTAAAGCTTACCTTCGCAGGCAAGCACGAGTTCGCCGTTTGTGCCGATGTCGACAGTTAGTGTTGTTTCTTCTGCTGAATCTATATCCACGGCAAGAGCGACAGCGGTAGTATCCGAGCCTACGAAGCCGGCTATATTTTCAACGGTATGGATATTGCCTGCGGGGTTAATGTGCAAATTTAGTTCATCGGGAGGCAAATCTTTTGCATCGAGAGAAAACGCCTTGTATGGTGCCTGGCCGAGGCTGGCTACTGGCAGTTTAAGGAAGATGTGGTTCATAGTGGTGTTGCCGACAACACACATTTCGTATATTTGTTCCGGTTCGATTGAGGTCTGCGTGCATAGCTTTGCAATCAAATCATTTATGCAGTCGATTATGGTTTTTTGCAGCTCGGCTGATTTAGCATCAGTTTGAGCGTAAGCTATTCTGGAGACGACGTCATCGCCGAATTTAGTTTGCGGATTTAGAGCGGCCTGTATTGCTTTGCAATCTCCGTTTTTCAAATCGATAAGTTTTACAACGACGGTAGTAGTTCCGATATCGACTGCTAAGCCAAGGATTTTGTCATCGGAGGCTCTTGTCCTGTATTTTTTCCAGATGTCGGGTTGAAATTCGGCCTTTATCTCGATGCCGCGGGTGAGGATTTTCTGCTCAAAGAACCTTGAGTCGGCGGGAATTGTTACGGTGAGGTCGCTTTGGATATGAAACTGACAGGCGAGGACCTGCTGGCCGGCCGGTTCAATATTTACCAGACACTTTTTGCAGATGCCCTTTCCGCCGCAGACGGAGTTTAAGATTATGCCGGCCTGTGCAGCGGCTTCGAGAACGGTGGCACCTGAATGAATCGATATCCGCTTGCCGTCGGGCAGGAAGGTTATATTAAAGTGCTCCATTTTATTTTAGTCGCCGGGCACCGGCAGGTTAAAAACTACTGACGATTGTAAACTTATCTCTTAGCCGCTTTTTTTATGTCTTACTTTCCAGCGGGCGTGTCTTTTTTTGCTGCCCACTTTTCGCCTTCTTCTTGATTTTGCCATTTATTTCTCCACAAACAACCAAAAAACTTTACACCGGAGTCTTTTAAGTCGTTAGAATATATGTTATCATAGAGAAAAGTAAAAGAAAAAAAGCAAAAAAGGCCTTTAACAGATTTAGACAGTGGTGGAAAAATGATTCAATGCAAAGATTGTGAGCTATGTGAGACCGGCCCGGACGGTCAAAGAATTTTCAAGTGCGACCCTTTTTCGAATATCAAGGAGCCTGAGTGCATAGCGAAGTGGCAGCTAATCCGACTTGATATGTTAGTGGTCAACTACCGGGGGATGCTGAAGTGGTATGAGAAATTAGCACCCCTTCAGGATAAGATTTTCAAATATATGAAGCGGGAGATAGAGGATTTGGACGAATCGGAGCGGTGGAAGGTCGATGACGAGGAGACTGAGGGAAAAGAAGATAACTATCAAGAGCCTTAAATAGAAGGGGTTGCGAAGCAGCGGTTTTTAATCATCTTGGTGGTCGAAACTATAGCCACAGGTATCGGCGGTGAGCAGTTCGGATTCAGCTCGGGGGTATTTTCTGCAGTTCAAGGGGCGGAGCGAATAGATTCTGCAGACAAAAAGACCTTGCTCATCGGTGGTCAAAAACGGGCACGGAATTGGCAGGCTGCAACAGGCACCGCAGCGCCTGCACTTTCCTTTGCGTTTCTTGTCGACCGGCAATATACTGGTAACGGTCCGCTTTAGCTTGGCGGGCCAGGTATTTTTCGAGAAGGACCTTATTCTAAAAGCAATCATAAATACAAAAGTAAAGAATAATACTTTTTTTAATCTATGCAATAAATTAGTTACAGATAGCGTCTTTATTTGTGTAAAAGGGCTTGAATATGCCCAGGAATGACGATTTAGCCCGGATAATAGCAGGCTGTAAAGAAGGTGATGCTGAGAGCTTTTCGGAGTTAATCGATATATATGCGGGACGATGTTACGGTTACTTCTATCGATTGACGGGCAGGCGTGAGGTGAGTGATGATTTGCTGGGCGAGCTATTTGTCAAATTGGTGGAGAAAATCGGCACTTTCAAAGGCGGCTCTTTTGAAAGCTGGTTGTTCAGGATGGCATCTAACATTTTTCACGACTACCTGAGAGGCAAGCAGAGACAGCGAAAACTGTTCGAAGCTAAAAAAGAGCAGCTTGAATTAAAGTTGGCAGAGGCCAATGAATCTGAGGCCGGTGCAATTGATAAATTGCAGATGCAGCTTGGGAAGCTGGATGCGGATACGAGGGAATTGATAGTGCTGCGGTTTTATTCGCAGGCCAGTTTCAAGGAGATAGCAGAAATGCGGTCTGAGCCGATAGGAACGACGTTATCGAAGGTGCATCGTGGATTAAAAAAACTGAAAGAATTGATGGAGAGATGAGCAGGATATGAATGAAAAAGAGGAAAATATGAAGGACTTATTCGAGAGATTGTTCGGCTCTGAACAGGCGGAGGAAATTGAGCAGGATATTCGTAAAGGCGAGCAGATGTTTCGCGAGTATCCTGCACCGCAGCCTGATAGAGAGCTTATAGCTGATATAAAAACTGAAATTACTGCAAGCTTGCTGCGCAGAAAGACAAATGCCTTCAGAAGGACGGTTTATAAAATGGCTGCGGTTGCGGCAGCGGTAATTATCGTATCGGCCATAAGCGTAAGACTATTTGAATCCCGCCCGTCTGCGACGGGCAGGGATGAAAAAGGCGCAAGTGCGCCTGAAAGGGTTGTTGCCGGCTCGGCAATACCAGAGTCGCTTTGGGAGAGTGAGGATTTGTCGACGGACGATACGGACTTGGCGATTTTGACAGCGGAGATTGAACAAATCGAGGACGAGATATTAGCTTCAAGATTAGGTGAGAATGGTGGTAACGGGGGTGAAGACCTAACGGAACTGGAAATAGAACTTATAGCAATAAACAGTGATTTTTGGAAAGGGTAAAAAAATGAAGACGAGATATGTAACAATTCTAATTTTAGCAATGGCGGCGGCAGTGATACTTACGAGTCCGCTGTCCTGCTGGGCTGCAGAGAAAGAGCAAGAGGAAAGCATCTGGTCTGAGGACAAGCCAAGACAGAGGCGATTTAAACTAACAGAGGAAAGAATCGAACGTATGATGAATCGGCTGAAAGAAGCCGACCCGGAGAAAGCGAAGGAGTTAGAGGGGCTGCGGGCAAAAGACCCGGAAAAGTTCAAAGCTGAGTTGAGGAAGGT
>Ga0111206_130_pt1 | contig 19272 bp, 16 predicted proteins | sample DeeMarSWOR152_54_FD_80376 | JGI IMG/M metagenome (GOLD analysis project Ga0111206, IMG submission 80376) | Coxiella sp. DG_40 | reverse complement strand
CGCAATCTGACTGAATAAGGAAAATCGCCGATATGAACAAGCATTTTTGGGCGTTTGCTATTATTGTTGCTCTGTGCACAGGCTTTTTAGCTGGTGTCTTTTTGCAATATCACCAGGTTCCCTACCGGATAAAGTGGTCCATCATTTATGCCATACAGGACATTAGTGGCAAAAGCAGGTTTGATTATTCGTTGCCTGTCGATCCTGCTAAACTCGAGGCCTTTGGAGAACCCATTCAAGTATTTGATACCCGGACCACCCCTTATGTTGGTTCGACAAAACCCGAAAGCTCTGCTATGGACCGAGACGAATTTCTTTCGTACAGATACTTTTGGCATTTTAAGGAGATTGCAGATTACTTAGTGTCAAGTGAAGCAAAACAAACGGCTTCAAGAATTCACCAGGATTTCTGGACAGTAGATGAGAACAGTATCACCGGTTACTTGGCTGTTATGGAGCCCAAAAGAAGATTTCTTAAGAAAGCTCTTGGCATCGAGGATTTACCCACTAACGGCAAAGTTAAGGATCGCAGCATTATTGTCGACAATGATACAATAGTCATAGAAAAGATGCTGCTGGAGAGTCGTATCCCCGCCATTTCTGTTCCCTGTTATGTTGCAAAGCCAAAAACTATGAAGATTAAAGGTGTTGTGATTGCTATCGGCGGCGTTGCCAGTGTCCCGGAAAAGGTTATCGGTATTGAACCCCGAGATTATACGAGGCAATTCGGGCGGGAATTGGCAAGGGATGGGTATGTGGTTTTTGCACCTTACATAATTAATATCAGTAATAGGACGGCTAATATTTCCGGTTTAGGAATGCTATATACGGGAAACACACACTGGTCAATAGACCTACAAAAACTATTATCTGTTGTTGATCATATAAAAAATGACCCAGCATTGTCCGAGTTACCCATTGCCACCTACGGAATATCGATAGGCGGCCTTTTCGCTGCGATGCTTCCTGCTGTTGATACAAGAATAGACATCGCAATAAGCAGCGGGCGCCTGACGAGAACGCCTAATGAAGGCGACTACGAGATAGAGAAAGATATCAATAAAGTAAATTACGTGTTGGTTAATAATATATACGAAGTAGTGTGCTTTAAATATTCTGATTACGCCAGATTGATATATCCCAGGCCGCTCGTGATAGAAATGGGAGCATTAGATAATCCTATTGACGATACAGTGCTTTGGGAGGAAATAAAGCAAATATATTCAAGACATAATATGGATAAGAATCTGAAATTGGTTTGGTTTAGAGGTTTTCACGAAACCGCACCAAAGCTGGTAAAACCTGTGCTTAATGAGCTTGTTAAGGAAACAAAACAACAAGGCCGGTAGAACATCGCCCAATTGTTGTTAGCAGCACGAGAAGAGATGAAAAAGGATTCCATTGTCTTTTTGAATATATGTCCCATAGGGAAGGTGTTTGCTGAATCGCTTGGCATGGATCTTTTTGAAGAGGCAGGATACCGCCTTATATTTCTCGATATGTCAAAAATTTTTTATCCGGACACTTATAAGAAATTCGGCTCAACAAACAAGGATTATGTTGTCAAAAAGGAATTTTTCATTGAATGCGAGACAAGACAAAGAGTATTAGAGTTAATAAAGGAATACTCTACCAGAGCGTGGTTTTACCCGTTGTTTTTTCGGTTTAATTTACGGCTTGACAAAATGTGGTTGATGCGAGCTTTCAAAAAATATAAATGTGATTACATACTTCAGGATTTTTTTCCTATACCCACCGGCAAAGGACCTTTGGATGCAAGCTTCAAAATGACCCGCCATTTCATAACTACATTTGGGCAATTAATTAGGAAGTTCAAAATAAACGATATTTTGGCAAGAAGTGCAGGATGGCTCTCGTTCTTTTTGATGGCAAGAAACATCTTCTACCGGAGACCCACCCATTGCTTTGTGGCGGGGAATCTTATGTATGACAGGTTCAGAGCCTTTTATCCGAAATCCAACATAGTCAGTGTGCCATCCTTTGACTATTATAAGTACTATTGTGTGATTTCAAACTTGGACAAGGGACCAAGCCAAGAAATCCCCAAAAATGATTATCTGGTTTATTACGATCAAAGTATTTTCGCATCTCCGGATGCAATGCTACTGAACATTTCTGTGATGGGAAAGGCCGAATATCTAAAAAAAATAAACCGTTTTTTTGATCGAATCGAAGATGTCACGGGTAAGAAAGTTGTCATAGCAGCTTCTCCTAAAAGCCGTTATGAGGGAGATGAGTTTAATGGCAGGAAAATCATATATAACAAAACCGCTGAGTTAACCTACTATTCAGATTTGGTAATCATGCATTGCACAACGGCTGTTAATTTTGCTGTAGCCACGTACAAACCAATTCTGTTTTTGATAATTCAGGGATTTAACGAGTCTCGAACAAGGGACATCAATGTTCGGGCCTCGGCACTTAATAAAGAAGCTATGAATACTGCACACAATTTTGACAAAATAGAACTGGAAAAGTTAACAAGGGTGGAAAAAAATGCTTATGATAATTTCATTAATAATTATATGACCCGTAAGGCTTTTAAGGTTTCACCTGCCCAAATCATGGTCGAAACACTCAAGAAGTACGATGTTTTTTGATTATTCATATGTGTCTTGCCATATTGTTTCAACCGTATCATGTCTGATGAATCGCTTAAATCGATGATATTAAGAAGCACTGTTTTGTACACAGTCGTTTCCTTTGCAAGCCGGATAATGGCTTTTCCTAAAGGTATAGTCATTGGTTTAGTGCTGATGCCTGAGGAGTTTGGTTTATATAACTCTATTTTCGTCTGGTTTCACTATCTGACGATTGTTAATATCGGATTGTGTTCAGCTGCGGGCCGGGAAAGCGCCCATTACTTTGGACAGGAAGGAAAAGAGCAGACAGGAATTGAGATTCAAAACAAGGCAATCTCGATTGATTTTTTTATAGTTTTGTTTGTTACGATATGCTTCACAATTTATTCTCTTCGCAAGCAAAGTGCTTTCCTGATAAGTTGTTATGTTTTAGTGGCGGTTACTTATTTATTGAATCAGATAAGCAGCTACTATGAGCGATTTAATTCCGCAAGAAATCTCTTTACCGGTGTTGCCAAAGCTAATCTGCTCAGGAATATATTATCGCCCGTTCTTATTATAATTACGGTCTACCATTTGAAAATCTACGCACTCTTTGTAATACCCGTTTTTGCTCTGCTTGTTAAGTTATTATACTACCGAATAAAGATGCCATTGAATGCCCGACTTACATTTAATTATGCGGGTGTTGGCCCACTGTTGTATTGTGGTTTTTTTTTGGGTATAACCTCGATGCTTTCGACTTTTTATTTCGTAATAGACAGAACTTTCATAAAACTATACCTTGACGATACCATCATGGGGTTATATTCATTTAGTCTGATGTTTGTAATGATGATGCAGACTTTATTTGCTAACTTTATGGGGATTTTTGTAGACACCTTGAATAAGAACAGTGCTAATCTTGACCTCGGGGTTTTGACACAAAAAGGTATGGTTTATGTTAAATATTTATTACTCTTTGCTGTTGCGATAGTAATAACTGCTCAGCTGTGCTATTACGTTTTGGTCAATTATTTTCTGACGAATTATGAAGAATCGGCTACGATCTTTATCATATTTTCTACAATGATATTCTTCTACGCGATGTTTGTAATACCCAATTCACTATTGTACTCAAAACTGATGGAAAGAGAGAAATCCTTGACTTTAATAATGGTATCAGGAGTTATTAGCGGGATTATCTTTAATGCTCTCTTTGTTTACCTCGGGTGGAAGGGGGAAGGGATAGCCTTAGCGACAGTACTTTCTCAAGCGGTTATGACAGCAGGAGTATTGTTCATTTTTATGAAGTGTACATCTCTTAATATCAAGTTGTTAATTGAAATGTCCCCACTGACCTTGCTTTTTATAGCATATAGTGGGTATTTTTATTACATGGCGGTTAACAATTATCCAATAGGTAATTTTATTGCTTGCTTTCTCTTGGGGGTAGTTGTCTTATGGGTCATTACACAGTTTTTCTACAAAATCAATCCTTTTCAGATATCAATGGATTTATTCAAGAAACCGCTTAAATTTGCTGGCTAATAAGTGAAAAAACCACCCAATCATTTAGAAGATTTTTACTCCAACTGGTACGAAAAATCCAAGGAGCAAGTCGAATACGAAATCAATGTTTGCAAAGAAAAAAGTGCAACAGCCTGTAAACTGCTGGATAAAGTCGATGTTGGCTCGATTAACTCCGTGCTGGAAATCGGTTGCGGCTTTGGAAGAAATCTTGTCGAAATAGTAAATTATACCAAGGCTTCTTTTGGCCTGGGATGTGATGTGCCAAAAGCAGCAATCGAATACGCTAAAAAGTATTATGAGAACGACTCTATAAAGTTCCTACAGGCTGAATCGCTGGACATAAAATCCACGGTCTCGCAAATTCGTCGGATTCACAGTGAGCCGTTTGATATTGCGATCCTTTTTTATGTGCTCGAACACGTACCAAAGCCCAAAACGTTCATTAGCCAATTGGCACCTATTTCGAAACATTTTCTGGTAATACTTCCTTTGGATAATACTATATTCAACAACTACATCCTTCCTCAGCGAATGAAAACCTATCCATCTTCAAAACATCCTGATGCACACTTTTGGGAATTTCATGTTAATAACGTTCACCATTTTATTGTGTCTTTAGGCCTTACGCCGATTGTATATCAATTTAATAAGTTCAGTCTTTATGATCAGTATCCGCCACATCTTCGGCCGAGTAATTTGAAAGGACGTATTCTCTTTGAGTGTATGAGAGTGTTCAAGTATGTGACCGGCAAGATTATGCCGAGGCGAATGTTTTTACGTCTGATTGGCGGAGGATACTTTATGTGTTTGGCAAGCTGGTCGGAAGAATTTGTTTTAGAATAGTACGCATGAAAACATGTTGTTTTGTCACTCAAGAAGATCAAAATGGTGTGGTTACGCTGATTCGTGAAACCATTTTACATTGGCCTGAGAATGATGACCGGTTAATGGTGCTTTGCAATCAGGGCCATTGGGCGTATGAGCAGTTTCAAGAATTAAAAAAAAATAACAAAATACAAATTGTAACAACATGTCCGTTTTTAAGCTGTCAAGATATATGTAAAAAAATCAGAAACAAGGTTAAACATCCAGTTGTAAGTAAGTTTTTGCGAGGTATTGTTCATCTTTTAAGACCGTTGTTGTCAATATGGTATGTTTTTCGACTCAAGAAACTATTTTTGGAATTTAACGTCAATGCCGTTTTCTCCCACAATGGAGGTTATCCAGGCGGCGAATTAAATAGATTGGCGGTAATTGCTGCGAAGTTAGCAGGTATACAAAAAAACTACATGATTATACATAGTCATCCGATACCTATATCACCTTTGTTCGCCTTGGCACATAAACTCGAAGACAAATTAATAGCTTTTTCTGCCATGAAAATCTTTTCAGTATCGCGTTCTTGTGCCAAGGTTTTGCAAGAGCAACGATTTGGTAATACTGCAGTAGAGGTAATAACTAATGGTTTTCGTGTGGAATCGCTGGAAGATACTCGAAAAATTAACATCTCACCTTCATGGCGCACAAAGAAAACAGTTATTTTTTTCGTTGGGGATTTGCTTCGGTCGAAAGGATTAGATGTTTTGTTTGATGCCCTAATCGGTCTAAATGAGGCGTTTACTTTAGTATTATATGGTAGTGGGTCGGAAGAATTTACTAATCATCTTAAGCAAAGAGCCGGACACCTGAAACATAATCAACAGGTGTATTTTGAAGGTTATCATCCGAACGCTTCATATATGATCAAATATTGTGACCTGCTGGTTTTTCCCCCAATCGCAGAGGAAAGTTTTGGTATGGTATTATTAGAAGCAATGTATTGGAAGAAACCGGTTATTTGCAGTGATTTCGGTGGTATGAAGGATATAGTTCAGCATGAGCATACCGGACTTGTTGTTCAGGCCGGTAATGCCGAAGCACTGCAAGAAGCTATTAGCTACATCATAAACAATCCTGATTTGGCCAAGCAATGGGGTGTCAATGGTTATGAAAGACTAAAGAATCGCTTCGACATAAGACATGTTGCTGAAAAATACTACAGATTATCTTGATTTTCAACAAAAGATGATCATCGTGTTTTAAAAAAACCTTGGTTGTTGTTTTATATGCATAAATCTACAGTCATTCTTTATTATCCAAAACAAGATATAAAGGCACAAGATCAATTTCAATCGATGCCATTTTCATTACTCGCACTCGCAGCTGTTTTAGATACAGGACTTTTTAACGTAAAAATAATCGACGGTTTTTTTGATCGTCACCCTGAGGAAGAAATTAAACAACATAAGAATATTATTGCTGTTGGAGTTACAGTAATCACCGGCCCCGGAATATTGGACGCTCTCAAATTTTCCAAACTTGTTAAGAAAATATATCCGAAGGTTCCGGTCGTTTGGGGTGGCAGCCATCCATCAGTCTGTGTTCACGACACAATTAGTGACCCTCATGTGGATTATGTGATAAAGGGTCAAGGGGAAATACCTTTTGTAAGACTTCTGCAGTGTTTGCTGGAAAGTAAATCTGCTGAAAATATACCTGGTTTAGCTATGAAGAAAGGCAAGCAACTTATTGATAATCCTATGGAGTTACCTAAAAACATTAATGAATTTCCACATATGCCTTTTCATTTAATAGATGTTGGAAGATATGTTACAAGTTATCCTCTCATTGGAAAACGAACTATCGTTTATGTAACCAGCCAAGGATGTCCGTTTGGCTGCAAATTTTGCTCTGACGTCGTACTGTATAGAAATAAATGGTCAGGCTGGTCAGCAGATAGGATGTTGCAGGATATCATATTTTTTAAAGAGCGATATCATGTAGATAGCATTATGTTTTTTGATAATAATTTTTTTGTTGATCCTAACCGCGTATTATGGTTGTGCAGACTTTTGATAGAACACAAAATACATATCAAATGGTGTGCGGATGTTCGCATAGATCAAATTAATAGACTTAAAGATAATGAATTAACATTGATCGCAAGAGCAGGCGGAACTTCTTTCCTCGTCGGAGCCGAATCAGGAAATAGGAAGGTCTTGGAACTCATTAATAAACGTATGACGCCCGAAGATACGGTTAGCACCGCGGTAAAATGCAAGAAACATAAAATCAAAGTCGTATATTCGTTTATGTCTGGTTTTCCCGGAATGTTTGAAGAGGAGTTTCAGGATAGTATCTCTTTAATAATGAAGCTGCGAGAAATTGACCTGGAAACAAGGGTGATACTTTGTACTTACGCGCCTTATCCTGGTGCTGAATTAACACAGACATATCGAGATCTCATTATATGTCCGGAAACACTATCAGGATGGGCCGGTTTTAGCCAAACGAATAATAGTACGAAATGGCTACGTAAGAAAGAATCACGAATGTTGCAAAGTATCGCAAATTTCTATCTGCCGTGCGCTTTTAGCAACTTGGGGCTATGGAATGAAATAAGATTGCTGGGAGAAAAAACTATCGTAGTTCGCTTTCTGCACCGCGTTTTGCAGCAAATGGCTCTTTTCCGATTAAAGAATAAGTTTTACCGTATCCGTTTCGAAGATATCATTGTGAATCTTGTATTTGGTGTTAGACGATTCCTGAAGAAGACTAAGAGAAGGCTTCTGAATGAAGTAGCAAGTGGAATGTAAGACGAATTACACTTTGTGATAGAGAACCAAAATTAATTTTTTTTAGAATAGGGATACAAGATGTTACCTGTCTCTCGACCCTCAATAGGCCAGGAAGAATTGGAACAAATCAGAAAAGTCTTTGCAACGGGGTGGCTCGGCCTTGGTTCTGTGGTCTTCGAATTTGAGAACAAACTTAAGGAGTATCTTGGCGCAAATCACGTTATAGCCGTAAATACCGGCACAACCGCCCTGCACCTGGCTTTGGACGGCTATGGAATAAGCGAGGGTGATGAAGTTATTGTACCGTCGTTGACATTTTGTGCCAGTATTCAAGTAATAACTGCACTAAAGGCTATTCCCGTTTTCTGTGAGATAGACCCGAGAACCTTAAGCATTGACATCGAGGATATAAACAAACGTATCACACACAAAACTAAAGCCATTATGCCGGTGCACTACTGTGGGAATGTGTGTGATATGGATGCACTATTAGAGTTGGCCAGGCAGCATGATATTTTTGTTATTGAGGATGCTGCCCATGCCTTTGGTTCATCCTACAAAGGGAAAAACATAGGCAGTTTTGGTGATGCAACATGCTTTAGTTTTGACCCAATAAAGATGATAACCTGCGGTGAAGGTGGGGCGGTGGTCCTATCTGATGATGTAATTGCTGAGAAGATCAGACGCAAAAGGATACTTGGTATAGATAAAGATACCTGGCATAGATATAGAAATGAAAGAGCTTGGTTCTATGAAGTCACAACGCAAGGATATCGCTATCACATGAGTAATATCAACGCCGCCATCGGGCTGGCACAGTTTGAGAAACTGGATGAATTTATCAACAGGAAAAGGGATATTGTTCGATTCTATAATGAGAATTTTGACCGGATAAGGCAAATTGAATTGATTGATTGGAACCTTGAAGAGGCTGCACCCTTTACTTATATAATCCGAATAGTCAATGGACAGCGGGATAAGTTGATGGACTTCCTCAAGTCACGGGATATCGGCAGCGGGGTTCACTACATCGCGAATCATATTCAGCCCTTCTTCAAAAAATATGCCTCTCCTCTACCTATAACCGAAAAGGTCTGGCAGGAAATCCTTACCCTGCCCCTTTATTATGATATGACAGACAGAGACGCCTCCAAAGTCGTAACTGCTGTAAAGGATTTCTTTAAAGATTAGCACAGGCCGAAGTGAGGAGTATACATGCCGAGAGTCAGTGTAAACATACCCTGTTTTAATAGTGAAAAATATATCGCTGACACAATCCAGAGTGTCTTAGACCAGACCTTTGAAGATTTTGAGGTTATAGTAGTAAATGATGGTTCTTCGGATAAAACGGGCGAGATTGTAAAGAGCTTTTCTGACCCGCGCATAAAATACTATGCTCAGGAAAATATTGGTTTGAGCAAAACCCGCAACAGGCAGCTTGAACTTTCTTCGGGGGATTTCATCGCATTTTTGGACCATGACGACATTTGGATGCCTCAGAAACTGGAAAAACAGATCCCATTATTTGATAAGAATCCTAATGTGGGGCTGGTCTACTGTGATACCATCTTTTTTCAGGGCAAAAAAGACTTATATTCTGTCTACAGCAGAGAAAAAGCCCATAGAGGAAAGGTTTTTAGAGAATTACTTTCAAGGTATTTTTTATCTATAGAAACCGTTGTTATCAAAAGGCAGGCACTTGCCGGTTTGGACCACTGGTTTGACGACACATTAAGAATGGCCGAAGAGATGGATTTATTCTTGAGGATTGCTTATCAATGGGAGCTGGATTATGTTGATGAGCCGCTCGCAAAATGGAGAATGCATGCGGAGAGTGAAAGTTACAAGCGCAGCTATCTCATCGCCAAAGAAAAAGAAATGATTTTTGAAAAACTGTCAAAGTCACTTCCTGATTTTGAGAAAAAATATGCTCAGGAGATTAAGGAACAAAGGAGGATGATAGACTATCACTGGGCTTTGAGCATGTGGGAAGAAGGTGATAAAGCAAGAGCAAGAGCATATCTCCGCCCATACGTTTTCAAGGAGAAGAAGATGCTGATTGCATTTCTAATGAGTGTATTTCCTTACTCATTTTACAGGTCATTGAAAAATACGTACTACAGCCTCAAATCTTGCAAATAGGAACAATAGCAACCTAAACATCAAATATCGCTAATCCGGCACTTATTGGACCATTCTGAAGCATGTCTTTAACACTCGATAATATATTGCAAAAATCACTATGGCTCATAGCCTCTTTTACCTTGATAGTTTATTATATTTATGGAGACAATTTTCGAGTCGATCATATAACAATGTATTGGTTTATGGTCAATGGCATTCTTTGTTATGCGCTATTATTGATTAGCAAAAGATTAAACATAGAATTACTGTGCATTTTAGTGTTCGTGATTTTGATATGGTATGTAGCAAGAATACCCATTATGATAATGCTCCCTGCTTTGGCAGCGCAGCCGCAAGACCGGTATTTTTGGTACCAATATTGACTTAGGAGCGCGTAATTTAGATAGTGGTTGGGCTTAGGCCCGCCTGCTGCTTTTAAGGAGAATGTTCATGTTTTCAATTAAACAACGTATGAACGCTATATGGATAGGATATTTAATCGGGACTGCGCTTATAGGGCTTTTAATTGGTTATATATGCCGGTGAAAGCAAAAAGAGAACACAGATTCGTTTCGAGCCAGTCCGTTGAGGATGTAAGAAATGATGTCCTCGCCGGTCGGTGCAGAAACCTTGAATATCTTTTCAAAAAGAGATTTCAATGGATGAACTACTATATCAAGCCTAACGAAAAGGGAATTGAGCTTGGAAGTGCGATGGGTTTATCAAGATTGTATATTAACGGGGATTATATTACTACGGACATAACCAACTATCCTTGGATCGACAGAACAATCAATGCGCTCAATATGAACGTAGAGACATCTTCAATAGATTATATTATAGCCAATAATGTGGTTCATCATTTATCCTCGCCGTATCGGTTTTTCAGTGAATGTTCGAGAGTTCTCAAGCCAAAAGGTAGACTAATTATTCAAGATGTAAATGCTTCATTGGCTTTCCGTACGTTATTGAACATAACAAAACATGAAGGTTATTCAAAAGAGGTTGATGTATTTGACCCTTATGGGGTATGTAAAGAGAACGAAAAACCTTGGTCGGCCAATAATGCTATAGTAAATCTTTTGTTTGACGACAAGAAGAAGTTTGAAAGACATTTCCCATTCAAAATAGTCCATGATAAACCGGTAGAATTTTTTATTTGGTTGGTGAGCGGTGGTGTTGCTCAACTCATAAAAACAATCCCATTACCGTTGGTAGCACTTAATATGTTAAATAAAATTGACAGTTTTTTAATTCGTATATCGAAAAAAATATTTCCTATGCAAAGGCAAATAGTTTGTGAAAAAACTTGATTACTACATTCTGTTTATAGGCATTTTCCTTTTGGGCTTTTTCTGATTCAGCGGCAATTTAATGGCTCTTTGAATCCTCGAATTCATTATAAATTATTTATACAAATACGCCAAACGGATTAATCATTATGGAAAAATATTTTCCTTTGTTATATTGATTCTATTTCATAAGTTCTTGCTTTCTCATGGCTATGATACTCTCATGGATGGAATAGTAGGGGCTTGGATATTCATTGTTCCCTATAATATCTTGCTAAGAATCAGGCTTTGCAAAGCTATTAGAAGGTAATTGTATATATTCACAGTTTTACTTTAAGCTTTGAACCAGCGTTCTGAAGACATGAGAAATAGTCGGCTAACCACTCCCGGGTTGTTCGAATTCTGGTTTACATTAATTTGTTTCCCAGAGGCTATTTATGCGTTCTTGGCCGTAGGGACAATTGGATGTGTCTTTTCCGTTTGTACAAATTTTTTCGAATACTATGATATTTTAAGGGGATATGGAATTATTGCGCACTGAGAGAATCCAATATTTAGAATTCTAAAAGAAACTTACACAGAAAAATTGAAAACCTTAATACATTTTGTAAATTAACATTCTTTGTATAAACCAATTTCACCTCTCATGATGGCTCAAAAAATACCTGCTAGAGACGTTTTTAGATATTTGATCATCATTATTTTTTTAGTTTTAATTGGAGAGATATACATAGAAGCAATCCTGGGGATAAGGCCACAAACCATAGCAGGTCTATACAAGGACGCTTTTATCTTTCTTATACTATTTCTTTTTATATGCACGTCTTTGTTGAAATATAAGAAAATAATCAACACTGAAATAGATTTTCTAATGTTTCTATTTATTTGTTATTGTGTCTTTGAAATCCTGCTGACTTATTGGCTGAAAGATAGTCTGTTACTTGGAATTTATAAGTTCAGAATGTATTTTCTTGTTTATGTACTTTACTTTCCTTTCGTATATATTTTAAGGAGCTACAAGGATATAGAATTGGGGATATTTAGATTCATTTTCATATTGTCTATTATTTTATTTATTTGGGCAATTGTGGAATGCATATTAGTTAATACTGGCGTATTACCTTTCGAAACCATTGCAAGTTTCTTAAAGATTTCTCTCGGTCATATTGATATTAGACAATATGGTATTGGTCCTGGCAAGCTCATTACAAGAGGATACGGCATTCTTGGTTCTGTAATAACAAGTGGCGTTTTATATGTAATCCTTTTCACAATTTTTCTACCCTCTATTTTACTAAATAAGGATAAACATTATAGGAGCTATATATTGCTTGGGATAGCTGCAATAGTATTATCTTTTTGTAAGACAGCTTGGCTTCTGCTTTTATTTATGTTATTTGTGCTTAGTATTGCTTTAAAGTCGAGAAATCTTAAGACATCATTTGTTATCTTAACAGGTATAGTATTATATATGTACTTGGCATTGGATTGGTTTAGAGAGAGCATAAATCAGGCCTTGGAAGACGTTCCTATCACAGCATCTCGCATATCGGATTTTTTAAATAACAATTTAGTTATACTGTTATTTGGTGTTGGGTATGAGTTCTCTGGGCAAACCGTTGTATTTACTACGACAAAAGAAATGTCTGTCATAAGAGAGAGTGGGATATTTTTTTGGCACATATTTGGTCAATTTGGAATCCTGGGGTTACTGCTCTATAGTTTGATATTTTTAATAGTGCCAATAAGAATAGCGATAAAGAAACCGGACCCAATTATTAAGGGAGCAGCTCTGGCCGTAGTGGTGGCGGGACTTTCATCGATACATCTACCGGCAATATTTGGAAACGGAGTAAATGTAGTAACCTGTTTCCTTTTAGCTTATCTGTCGTTTAAGTCGCCACACTTCAAAAAAAACGCTCTGGGTGCGAGTTGAACATTCGTTATAAAAACTCCTGATATAATAAATTAAGTAGCTAATATCTTGATAGAAATAGAAGATAAAAACGAATGGAACAGCAAGGTCTTAAAATGTACAGACTATAATTTTTACCAGAGTTTTGAATGGGGACAAGTAAAGAGAGAACAGGATTGGACGGTCAAACGATTTTATTGTGAGAAGAACAATGGTTTTTCTCTCTGCCAATGTTTAGGGAAAAAAATGCTCGGCATAAATCTTGTTTGGCTTCCGGGTGGGCCGCTGTTATCAGACGAACTAGAACCTTCTATCTTGAGCAGCTTGTTGGGTGAATTGACTGACTATTACGAACGTAGAAATAAATTGAACTACATAAGGCTCAATTGCCAGGTTAAATATTCTCCTGAATTGGTTGAAGTTTTTAGAAAACATGACTTTCTGCCTCCTTATTATGATATGGCGTCAAGCCTGACGTTTGTTGCTGATCGCGATTATCTTAAGAATATTGACAAACATTTATCTTCTAACTGGAAACATAATTTGAGGCGAAGCTGTAGAAATGATTTTGGTATCAGCATCAAAAATAATCTGGAAGATATTGAAGAAATTTACGCAATTTATGAGGAAGCAGCTAAAACAAAAAACTTCAACAGAACAATTTCCCTGCAATTTTTGAAGGAAATACACAATTCGTTCAGAACAGTTACTTTTTTAGTCCGAAATTTTAGTGGTAGAGTAATTCTTTTGTATGGTAATAGGGCCTATGATTTCCTGGCTGGAACTACAGCCCACGGCAGAAGGAACTACTCTTCGTATTTTCTCGTTTATAGACTGATGCAATGGTGTGCCGAAAATAATATTGCCTTATTTGATTTTAGTGGTGTTGATCCTCGTAAGGTGCAAGGTGTGTATAATTTTAAAAAGGGAACAGGGGCTGAGTTGGTTCGTTTCATTGGCGAAAGAGAAAGAGCTTCGCCTCGCTTATTGAGAATATTGTGCAATCTTTCAATTTATTTAAGGGGCATAGGCCGATGATAAAAAAGTGGAGACATTGCTGTATTCCGGCACTAATAGTTTTAATAACATTGGCAGCAGGGGTATTGGTCTATCTTAACTTTATTCCCATTTTGGAGTATTTTGCTGAGAACTGGCTGGTTGTCAGCGATCCAATTCGAGAATCAGACGTAATAATTGTTATTACTGGCGGATTTGAAGGTGAGAGGTTGGAACAAGCTATCGAATTGTTTCAAAAAGGTTATGCCAAGAAGATGATTTTTAGCGGCACACTTCTCACTAAAGACATTAGCATTGTAGATTTATGGTTAAAATCGGCAGAAAAATCAGGCATAAGTTCCGAAGACATCTTTTTGCATAGGGATGCTGAAAGTACGCACGAAAACGCCGTTTTTGCAGCAAATGTAATGCAACAACATGGATATAAGCACGCCCTTCTTGTGACTTCTCCGTATCACAGCAGAAGAGCCAAAAGGGTGTTTAACAAGGTGTTCGGAACCAAAGGATATGACCTGGCAGTAGTACCTGTTCAGCGACAGAAGAAATTGCATGAGGAAGAACCGGGCCGCCGTACTGATATTGTCATAGAAGAAATAATCCTCGAAATTCAAAAAACGCTTTTTTACTGGATTGTGTATTGAAATGTTCATTGCCGGAGAGTCGGGATTACCTCTTGAGGTTCTTGTAAAAGCTAAGCCTGCAAAACCGCTCGATGACAGGATTTTGCTTTTTTCACATGCGCGCGGAGCAATGCAATTCTTCTTACAAGCCACCGACATCGATAACAAAAAAAGAAACGTTCTCGTTCCCGCTTACCTCTGTGACGATTATGTTAAAAGCATTCCGGCATCGGGATTTAACCTAAAGTTTTATCAAATAGATCACGGGTTCAATCCGGTTGCGGAGGATCTTTTTGAAAAGATAGATTCAAAAACATTTGCCGTGGTAATTGTCCACTACTTTGGATTTCTTTACCGCCATGTTGACCGGGTAATAGACTATTGCAGGCAAAGAAATGTTAGTGTTATCGAAGATTACGCCCATTTTCTGTATTGTGATGATATAAGGAAAAGCATTAAAGGCGATATTGCCATTTTCAGCTTATGGAAACTCCTGTCTATCCCTGATGGCGGATTGCTTTATGACAACACAGCGAGTGTGGTCCAAAACGTTCGTAGTTTGAGCAAAACATCGAGATATAGCCAAAAAATTTACAGAAACACTGCTAAACTTGTTCTGAAATATTATATGCAGAAAATCAGGTTCGTACCTGCAAAAAAATACTCCCCTATCGATAACAGCCAGGCAGATAAAACTTATTCGGGTATAAGGAGAATCTCTAATCTATCTGAGTCTGTTTTTAGGAAAACATATCAAACTGGGTATGTTGCCTACATTAGAGGCAGGAGAAGGGAAAATTTTCTCCGTTCGGTTTCCGCACTGAATTCGCACAAAAAAGCACTGCCTTTCTCACTGCCCTTTACTGCACTAAGTGATGACGACATTCCGTATATATTCCCTGTTATGTTTACGCGCACCATATATAGTTTAGTCGATAAACTCAGACAAAAGGGACTTCCGTTCATTACCTGGCCGGGACTGGATAAAAACCTTACAAGTTATGCCGGGGCAGAGAAGATCAGAAGCAAATTGCTGTTTCTCCCCCTGCACGAGAGCCTCCAGACCAAACATATACTACATATGGCTGAAACTCTCAAAGGCGAAGTTTGTTCTTAGTCAGCACACAACACGCAAAGGACCAACGGATGAGCTTATCAAGGAAAAAAATAAGCATAATTAAAAATGTAGCCAGAGCGCTTTATAATTATAAGCGAAAAAAAGTGCTTCTGGATAATCTGCCGACTGTATTATGGATTGAGCCGACAAATAAATGCAACCTCAAATGTATAATGTGCCCAAACAGCCGCATCCCAAAAGATCGGCTCGGATTTATGGATTGGCACGTGTACAAAAAAATAATTGACGAGGCAAAGCAATTCACCTCATCGGCATACATGCTTCTTGCAGGAGAATCCTTGCTGCATAAAGATATTTATAAAATGATAAGATACGCCGCAGATAATAATATAAGACCGCTGGTAAACACAAATGGTACGACGCTTACTTCGGAAGAAAAAAGGATCGCTCTGCTCGAAAGTGGAGTCAAACACATCACTTTTGCCTTTGATGGCTATAATAAAGAAACGTATGAGAAGATAAGGATAGGGGCCGACTACGATATAGTAGTCGAGGGAATAATAGAATTTCTAAAAGAAAAGAAAAACAGAAGGCTTAGAGAACCCTGTGTCACCATAACAACTCTAGAAGTCGGCGTTGAAGATTATCAAAGTAAAGCCGATGCCAAAAAACAGTTTCATAAATTATTTGATGGTTTGCCGGTAGACCAATTCATAGCAAAAACCCCTAATACCTGGGGGGGTGTATTCAAAGATACTAACAGGTTTACACATCACCAGATTGATAAGAAAAAATTCTATCCTTGTTCTCATCTCTGGTCCACCATGAGTATATGCTGGGATGGCACTGTGGTTCCGTGCTGTTTCGATTTCTTCAATAATTATGTCCTTGGAAATGTGAAAGAAAAAAGCCTGAAAGACATCTGGAATGACGAGCCCATGCTCAAGCTTCGCCGGGCTATGCTCGATGGTACTTATCATGCCCTTGACCCCATTTGCAAAGATTGTGTGATATTATACCTTGACGCGATTTTAGGAGTACCTGCCGGAATGAGAACAGCCGTAAAGGATATGATTACCAATTTCCTCGGGACGAGGATTGAAAAGTCTATTGTCAAATGTGCAAAAAAAATCAAACCCTCCTACTCTCTAAGAATAGATAATTAATGCTTAAAGCCTCCGCTAAATCTATTTTATTACGTTCAATAGCTGTAATTAACAAGCTTATACATTCTTCACAGAACAAAAATATTATAATCGGTCTTCACAGAATTATTGATGTGCCTCCAGCAAACTCACAGGATTTTTCAGTTATGAGGAACTTCCGTATCTCAACCGATTTTTTTCGTTCCCTGCTTATGTTGTTAAAATCCGAATGTAATATTGTTACAGTGCAAGAAATGCTCAGTAACATCAAAACAGGCGAAAAAAAGCCTATGGCGGCAATTACATTTGACGATGGATTCGTAGATTGCTACAAAACTGCCTTTCCCATATTAAAGTATATGAAAGTTCCTGCCGGCGTTTATCTAAATCCATCTTTTATTGACAATCCTCGGCTGCCCCGGGAGTACTTACTGGAAAGCTGCCTGAAAAATTTCAGCGGTAAACTCCAAGTTGACACACGCAAAAAAAAACTGTCATTTGTAATTGCCCGCAATACAGATCGTTACAAAACGTTTATCAGCTTGATGTCTCTTCTTAGCGAGTCTGATAATGACCAAATCAATTATATAATCACCCAAGTTTGCGACCAGAGTGGTTTTTCTAACGACACCGATTATGCAACCCCCCTTTTCCTCGCCTGGGACATGGCAAGGGAAATGCTTGCTTCGGGTCTGATATATTTCGGAAATCACGGCTTAAATCACTTGCCGCTTGGCTCTTTGTCCCAACAAGAGCTAAAGACGGAAATCCTTGGTTCTCATAAGAGGATAAAGAAAGAATTGGCCATAGAGCCGGTCGGATTTTCTTTTCCATACGGTCGTAAGACACATTACAACAGGATAGCCATAAAAATTTTGAAAGATAATGGTTATACTTACGCTCTGACTACTCAGAACCGCTCGATAACCAAAAATCAAGACCCTTTTACATTGCCAAGAATACACATAGATGAAAGTGAGGGATTATCAGGGTACCGAGCCAGACAAAGCATGCTCTTTAGAATCGCCGATTTTAGTAGTTTGTGACGAAATATTAAAACATCAAGGAGAGTTTGGTAAATTGACATCGACAAAAACACATGTCGACCATGCAAAAGTGACTGTTATTGTGCCGGCTAAAAACGAAGAAAAGAACATGGGATTACTGCTTGATTCGCTTATTAATCAAAGTCACATAGCAGATGAAATCGTTGTAGCCGATGACGGTTCAGCTGATGCAACAGCAGCAATAGTCCGAAAGTATTCTGAGAAATTCCCCGTCAAATTAGTCAATGTCCATCAGCCCTCATCTCCTGGTAAGGCGAGAAATGTTGCGATAAAGGCTTCAAACGCAGATATCCTTGCATTCATGGATGGAAGTATGGTGGCAGATCGAAATTGGCTTAAGAATTTATTAGCACCTTTGTTGATAGATCCCCAACTGGATATTACTTTCGGCAATGTAATCTACGATACTAAGTCGAGAATCAGACCAATTTCTGATTTCCAGAAAGGCCTTGTTTTTTGGGCATACCCGCCTGAACATTCCGTAAGATGCAATATACCTGCTTCAGCAATAAGAAAACAAAGTTTCGAAAAAATCGGATATTTCAAAGAGATCAAACGATCCGAAGACCTGTTTTTTTTCGATCTTATAGATAAACTCAACTTCAAGTATGAATATGTCCGAAAAGGCATAGCCTATTATTTCGAGTACCCACAAACGTATAAAGAAGTTTTCCAAAAATGGCGATTTAGTGTGAAAATAAACACACAGCATCAAATTTCGGGGAGAGGTTTCTTCCGACAGCTTTTCATGAAAGGGGCTTTTTTAGTCGCACTTTTAATCGTTGTAGCCTTGCTGGCCAGGGATCTGCGATGGGCTTTGCTTTTTCTTGTTTTAATTGCCCTTAGGTTCATTCCAAGAATATATCTGCATAAAAAACTCTCTATTTATTTTCTCAAACGACCACATTTATGGCCCCAGCTGTTTTGTTTATTTGTAACCCTTGAGACCGCACGATTTTGTGGGTTTGTCACTGGACTTTGGGAGATTCTAAAAAGTGTGAAAAAGAGACGAAAGCTTCGACAGTTCTGATATTTGGCAATTTCCACAATTATTCCAGCGTAAAATATGAAAATACTTTGTCTTAATCCCCCGTTTAAGACTAAATACGGTAGGTTTTCAAGGTCTTCTCGAAGCCCTGCCATAACTAAGAGTGGGACAATTTATTATCCCATCTGGCTATGCTATGCCGCCGGTGTATTAGAGCAGGCGGGGCATACAGTAAAAATCATTGACAGCTGTGCATACGAGTTCGATCTTGAAAAAACCCTGAAACTGGTCAAG
>Ga0111206_143_pt1 | contig 20260 bp, 32 predicted proteins | sample DeeMarSWOR152_54_FD_80376 | JGI IMG/M metagenome (GOLD analysis project Ga0111206, IMG submission 80376) | Coxiella sp. DG_40 | reverse complement strand
TTACCTTATCAGCCTCCTTGCGCAAGGCAGCTATATCCAAAACTTTGCATAAAGGATTACTTGGACTTTCACAAAATATCATTTTTGTATTTGGCTTGATATGCTCAGCAATTTTATGGCCGTCACGAGCATCAAGCCACGTTATATCTATACCCAGCCGTTCTAAGATAAGTGAGACCTTGTAATGAGCACCGTAAACATCAAGAAATATTATCAGATGATCGCCTGCACTAAGATACGTCAGATATACCAACGTGCAGGCAGCCATTCCTGAAGTACAGATAACGCAATCTTCGGCTTCCTCTAAGGCAGCTATCTTTTTCTCCACTGCCCGGACGGTTGGATTGTCGTCTCTATGATAGGTATAGCCGTCTATCTCGCCATCTGTGATTTGTCGTAAGACCTCGAAAGAACTGTATTCATAATTGACTGCGTTGACGATAGGTGTAACCATTGGTTTGTTGCCGTACGGCGTTAATGGATCATTGCTCATATATATTTACTCCCTTAAATATTTTATCGAATGTTACCTTAGTTCCTGCCAAATGAGCAGAGCGTTTCATATTATCAGTTTCTCAAAATCACCCTCCACCCTTCAAAACGGTATTTTTCACCTTCTATCTTCTTAAGTTTTCGACTAAAAAGATTACTTCATCTCAAGTGGAGCAACTTCAATTTCTCGAGGCCGTGTCATCTTGCTCCTATCCTTGGGTCCAACTATCTTTTTCATCTTCTCCAACTCACCCAGTGTTTTTAAACGTTCATAAATTTTTATCCAGGCACAATCACGTTCGGGAGCTACCTCACATTTTCCGTTTTTACTTCCTCCACATGGCCCATTTAACAGTCCTTTCGCACACTGGGTTAAAGGACAAATTCCGGCGAATTTACCAAGTTCGCAATCTCCACATTGTTGACATTTTTCTTTAAATAGAGTGGGTCCCCCTCCCATGTGCCCTATTGGATTTGTCGCCGGATAAATAGGCTTTGTAATTCCAAACTCTTCCTCCAGAATTAACTCCCTTACAACTTGAAGTCCATCACCGAGCATAACAGGTAAATTCTCCGAAGGGCGGGGCAATAGCTGCTAAAACCTGTTTTCCTGTTTCAGTAAGCGTTTTCGCCATTTCTTTTACTTCAGTCTCGCCGCCCGTATGAAAAACTGTAGCACATCCCTCGCACCCAACGAGAACAACCTTTTCCCTGCCCTCTAAATATTCAAGAATTTCTTCTATAGGTTTTTGAGTTTGGCCAATCATCTTTATTTTCTCTCTTCTATCCCATACTTACTGCTTTCAGGGGCTAATTCATCCACAAAAACGTCAGAGTTCATAAAATCTATCTCGTTTATTTTTGCTTGCATAACCTCAGTTTCTCCTGTAAGATTTTCTGCCACTATTCGGTTGCCATTGATTCTAAGGTAGGCAACGCTTTTTACCAGCGGTTTACCGGCCCTCCCGCTTTGATAAATATTTGCAAGACACATATCTCGGTCCTTTCCTTTAGCTACGTTAACTCAGCTTGGACTTTTCTTTTCTCAGATTCCAGCTTATCAGCAATTTGTTTAATTCCCTCAAAGGACATTTTAAGCTCCTTGCCCGCGAGGCCTGACATAAATACATCCCTGCTTTCAGGAATAGTAGCTATTACCTTCTTTTTGTCTACCGATTCCAGAAGTAGCTTTTCTGATTTATGATCGACTCTGTTAAGCACTAAATATGTTGGCTTACCAACTTGCTTTCCGAGCCTGGATATCTTCCGAGCCAAAAGTATAGAATCTTGGGATGGCTCGATGATGACAATAAGTGAATCGACACCCTTTTCTACACCTCTGCCAAAATGCTCTATGCCGGCATCGGTGTCTGCGATCATAAACTCCTTATCTCCTAAATCAAGAATCTCTAGAAACTTTGAAGAAAGGGCGTTGATAGGGCAGGCACATCCCTCACCAAATTCATAAATTTTGCCCATCGAGAGAAGTTGAATATTGCCCTTCTCGGATAAATACTGTTTAGGTAAGTCGTCCAATTTCCATTTACCTGTCATATCTTTAGTTTTTGCAAATAGAATCTTTTTACCCCCAAAGTAATTCATAAAATCTTCCGGCTTCTGCATCCCCAGGCGATGGTGAAGGCCGATATTTGACTCATCACTATCAATCACTAAAACCTTATTATTCCTTTCTGCCATCTCCTTGGATAGCAGGGCTACAATAGTGCTTTTCCCACATCCACCTTTGCCGCAGACCAGCACTTTCATAATAGTTAATCCTCTTGTTTCATAAAAGGTAAACCGTGTTTAACTGAGAGCTTACCTCCGGCATATAATTCTCAGCTACTATTGTCCTCTGTATATCGCGATTTATAGAGGGTATCTTTTTCATTCATTAAATTCGGATGGTCGACAAATTTACCTTCGGCAGCAGCTTTGATTTGTCCGTTTTGAGTAATTTCAGCTTCTAATAGATAAACAGAATTTGAAAAGCTGACAATTCGTGCACTGATTGTCGCGGTTTTGTGCGTAGCAATAGGGTGCCGAAACTGTATGTTTAACTGGGCAGTCACTGGTGTGCAGCCCTCCGCAAACAGACAATTGCCCATAGCGCCATCAAAAACAGATGATATAACTCCACCGTGAGGTATCCCCGGATAGCCTTCGAGAGATTCGTCAAGCTCAAAATCTGCAGCAACACTGCCATCTTTACATAAGCTGAAATCTAATTGCAAACCTCGTGTATTTGACCGGCTGCATACTACACAATTCGGATGTAGGCGTTTACGTGTATCCGTCAATTTATTTTTCTTCGTCTCAGCAGTCTTAGTGGTCACAGATATTATCTCCTGTTTCAAGTGTGTTTTCCAAATAAGCTGATACAAGCTCTTCAGGAGATTGTGCAGATACACCTGTTACAACTTCGATGTTATTCTGGGTAAAAAGCTGCTGTGCACGTTGGCCCATTCCGCCGGTAATAATAACGCTTACATTGTTTTCATGTAACCATTTTGGTAGCACTCCGGGCGCATGGGCAGGAGGCGCTGCATCTTTTCTGTTTATAACCTTACTTGTCTTGTCATCAATATCAAAGATTGCAAATTGGTCACAATGACCAAAGTGAAGGCTTAATTTACCCTGTGCTAATGGGATTGCAATACGCATTTTCTTGCCTCCTGTCTGTAAAGATTGTGTTTCGATTAATCCCTGAGCATTGGTGTCAAGTTCAAGGAGGGGATTCAACATTTTTTCGAAAGCCTTTGCGGTTTGACTTTGGTTGTAGTGATATACAAATGGTCTGCCGGAATCGCAAGCTTGTACGATTTGCGGGTCTATGGGAATCCGGCCCAGGAAGCGTACATGCATCTCGTTAGCCATAATTTCACCGCCGCCGGATTTGAACACATCGGTTCTATGACCGCACCTCGGACAGACAAAACCGCTCATATTTTCCAATACACCGAGAACAGGCAGATTGAGATTGCGGCAAAAAGTAATGCATTTTCGAACGTCAGAAAGTGCTACTTCCTGAGGAGTGGTAACTATAATTGCACCATCGGCATTTTCCAGAAGTTGGACAACCGAAAGCGGCTCATCTCCCGTTCCGGGAGGTGAATCAACAATCAGAAAATCCAGGTTGCCCCAGTCTACATCTTTTAAGAATTGCTTAATCATCTGATATTTCATTGGGCCTCTCCATATCACAGCATCACTACTTCCTCGCAATAGAAAGCCTATGGACATAACTTTAAGATTTTCCAACATTTCAATGGGCAAAATTACATCTTCTGCTGTCTGTAGGCTTTTTCCTTCAAGGTTTAGAATCTTCGGGATGCTTGGACCGTGTATATCAATGTCAAGCAGCCCCACTCTCTTGCCGGCAAGTGCGAGTGAAACGGCAAGATTTACCGCCACTGTGCTTTTGCCAACACCTCCCTTGCCGCTTAGTACAAGTATCTGGTGCTTTATTTGTTTGACTCTCTTGCGAATTTGCTCCTGTTCAGCTTGAATTTGTTTTTGCTTATTTTCATCAATCTGAAAAGTGCCACTTTCTTTTGCCATACTTTATCTCCGTTCCCTTAAAAAATCTATTCGCCTTGATTAACTTCGGGACAAGCCATTGGAAATCCTTGCCGTCATTACTACCTCATACCTTTGAGCAAGCCTATCCAACGCCTTTTGCAGATTTTCGAAAACCGCCAGGCAGTCTTCTTCAATGAGACTACCGACTGCTCCGGTCTTAACTTTCAGATTATTGCTCTCCTCACTTTTATAAATTTCTGTATCGGTTTGGTCAAATCACTTTGGCGCAAGGAATATAAACTTGTTTCTGCCTGGATCTTCATAATCTCACCTCTGCCGCTATAAAAGCTCTATATGAGATATGAAGAAACCGGCCAACTGTGTCGATTAATGGTGACAATGGTAAAAGATGTTTTTGTCCGGGAATAAACCCAGCGGTAACCATACGAGCTTCGCGTCGTCGATCCTTATCCTCCGGTATATCAACGATTCTTATACAGACCGGCTTTGCGCCTATAACATCAAGCTTTTCCATCTCCTCTATTGCGGCAGATACGTTCTTGTGCTGGGTAGGGTGTTTCGCTATGACCACAGGCACGGTATTATCCGGGCTGTCACCTTCATACTGCAGCGTGTCGGATATGCTAATCTGATCAAAATCAAATCTGGATGTTTTCGATCCGTTTATTTGCAGCCTCTGTTCAGCCGAGGGCATAAGTAACCTGTCTCCATAATGCCTTTATCTGTTCAGTTATAGCACCGCCTGTATATTCGACTACGCTTGCCTTGACAATCTGGGCCTTAGTAAAAGCCTCATCATAAGGGATTTTTCCTACAACTTTTAATCCTCGCTGGTGGGCATCTTCGCTTATTTGACCTGTTATCTGTGGGTTTATATCTGCTTTGTTGACACAGACCAGAGTTTCCATTCCGAAGTTTGCCGTGAGCTGCGAGACCCTATCTAAATCATGCTTGCCGGAAAGGGTCGGCTCTGTAATTATAAATACCAGATCTGCGCCTGTAATTGACGCAATTACAGGACAACCTATTCCCGGCGAACCATCAACAATCAGCAAATCTTTTTTCTGCTGCTGTGCTATTTTCCTTGCCTCTTTGCGAATAACAGTTACCAGTTTGCCACTGTTTTCCTCAGCGATTCCGAGTTTGGCGTGAACCATAGGGCCAAAGCGTGTATCTGATATAAACCATTGGCCGTTAACAACATCTTGGAATTCTATTGCGTTAACCGGACAGAATTCCACGCATACTTTACATCCTTCGCAGGCAATAGCGTCTATTGTATAAGTCCTTTCGACAACATTGTTAGCTGGGCCGTTGAATATAGCAGCGTCGAAATTGCAAACTTCCTCGCATCTTCCACAGCCGATACATTTATCGGTGACTATCCTCGCTCGTTTGCCGCCGGAAAAATTATTTCTCTGTTTAATCCTCGGCTCTAAAACCAAGTGCAGATCTGCTGCATCGACGTCGCAGTCAGCAAACACCGCGTTTTTCGCAAGTGCCGCAAAGGCTGCCACGATGCTTGTTTTACCTGTGCCACCTTTACCACTTATGACAACAACTTCTTTCAACTCTGTCTTTTCCTTATATGGAGTTTTTCTTTTTGCCCTTTATCACGTATAGACTCGCTATGTCAGGATTTTGGCTTTCAAATACCTGCTGGTCTTTGATTGCTAAAAAGAATTCGGTTTTAAAAGAAAAATATTCTGCAATTGTCCTTTCAATCTCTCTTAAGTCTGTGTGCTTAATCCTGTTCACATAAGAAGCGGGATTGTTAGTTTTTTCTTTGAAGAACTGAGACTGCGGGTTAAGTAACATAGCTAAGAGTTTGCCGCCCGGTCTGAGGATACGAGCGGTGTGTGTGATTGCGTCTTTATACTTTTCAATGAACTGCAGGGATCCATATTTTCTGCTGAGCCTGTTATCGTTCTTATGCTGTCTGGTGCTCGGTCTAAAGCCTCCTTGGAAATATCCAGGCCGGTAACGTTGAAACCGTGTTCGGCTAAACCTGTCTCTATAACCGCCGGGCCACAGCCAACGCTTAAAATATCTTTAGCCCCTTTTAACTGGCGCAGAATATAGTCTAATTCTGCTTTGAAAACCTTCTTCCAAAATTCTGTTTTGCAGGATTGTAAATACTTGTCCATACCAGTAAATCCAATGTTCAGCCAAAAAACTTTTCACGCCACCACAAAAAGTGTCCCCAGGGATTATCAAGTTTATATTCATCATCTTCCGGGACGCCGGGCCATAACTTGATTTCCTCTAACAATCTCTCACAAGACTTATCTTCTGCCAAAAGTTCGTATGCGCAGTTGACAAGAGTAAATTTCTGGTTTGCTTCTGGATCAGCTTGATTGTGATCAGGATGATGTCTCATTGCTGCTCGCCTATAAGCTTTCTTTAACTGCTCTTTGCTTGCGTTCTCCTCGACTTCCAAAATCTTGCACGCAGCTCTGCGAGCCTCTAAATCACGGGTTAACCTTTCCATGAATTCAAAATCTTCTTTCATTTCACTGCGGCTCTCGCATCTATTCTCTGGTATAGCTGTAAAAACTTTTCTTCATAGGCAGGCATTACATCAATTATTTTAAATCCCTGTGAGTAAGCCTCTGCTACAAGTCGGTCGTTCGGTATCTCAAGGAGAATTTCTATATCCTGTTGCTGACAATAGCGCACAACTCGGTCATCACCTATGTCAGAACGGTTAATGGCTACAGCAAAGGGCAGTTTCAGTTGCCTTACCATCCCAACTGCCAGTTCCAGGTCATTTAAACCAAATGGCGTAGGTTCGGTGACCAGCAGAACGTAATCTACCCCCTTGACTGCTTCGACCACAGGACATGAGGTGCCTGGTGGGACGTCTATTATGACGGTGCCGTTATTGGCAGCATTTTCCTTAACCTTCTTTATCAAAGCAGGTGAACGTACGTCTCCTATTTTTAGGCGTCCCTGACCAAAATTCACGTCACCGGCTGTTCCAAGATCAACACAACCTATTTCTATATATTTTTCCCTGATAGCACTGGTCGGACAGACCAGCTCACACCCGCCGCACGAATGACACAACTGTTCAAATACAAGTGGCTTGTCTTTCAAGCAAATTATGGCGCTATACTGGCAAAGCTGACTGCATTTGCCACAGCCGTTACATAAGTCAGTATCGACTTCCGGCACCCCAATCGTAATCTTCTGCGTTTCCTTTATATCCGGCTTTAAAAATATATGGCCGTTCGGTTCCTCAACATCGCAATCAAGATATTGCACAGCTTGCCCTATTCGAGCAATCGAACAAGCTAGATTTGTGGCAATTGTCGTTTTGCCTGTTCCACCTTTACCACTGGCAATAGCTATTTTCATATCAAACTTGCTCAACTGTATTAACCCTGTCCCAATCAAATCTGTCTTTTGCAAACCAGCCTCTCTGTGGCAGGGTATCAAAGCAAACTGGTTTCGGATTACGCCATTGATTACCTGGTAAAATGTCCCACTTTGTATACCTGTTCATTGGCGATGCAGTTTTATCTATCCTGTAACCATCAGTGTGAAATCCGACATTGATTTCTTTGGCATTGAATGTCTGATCCATTATTCACCTGCGCTATGCAGTTTTGTTAAAGTGTTTTCGAATATAGCGACTGTAAATAGCTCCCGCTGGATTGTGGGCTAATACGCGGTCCTTGGCAATAAGCGTTGTTACAGGAGCGTCTGAGACCTTTGAAAAAATCGCATCATGGCCAACACAAAGTCCACATAAAACATTAAGCTGCGTTTTCTCCTCGTTTAGAAGCTGGGCCTGGCCTGCCGGATTGCACATAACCTCATGGCGTTTTGATAAAATCTGCGGCAAATCAAAATCCTTCTTGTCAATTCCGCAAACTTTACAGCACACAGATACTACCCTGAAATGCTTCGAAAGAATCTCATCGATAATCTTTGCTTCTCCGCTCAAACCGATACAAAATGCCAAACCAATTTTTCGATATTGAAGTTCTTTACCCAATAGGATTATCTCTCCCAATCGCGTTTCTTTGCCATAATACCTTGCCTCAATTGCGGAAGCAGCCTTGTGTAATTCCGCTATTTGGTCATCCTGATACAATTGTTTATAATTACCAGCCTGCGAAAAGCAATCCTTGCCATCGCGGCATTCTTTACTCTCACATTGCGCACATTGTGGGGACATACTTTTTTCCACTTAGTTACTCATTTGGTTTGTTTTCATCATCAACAAATACTACTTTTGCCTTCAAACCTTTTGCTTTCTCATCAGGAACCTGGCAATAGGATATAATTATGACTTTATCGCCAGTCGTTCCTAACCTTGCTGCTGGGCCATTTAATAACACGGTGCCGGAACTTCGCGGAGCTGCAATAGCATAAGTTACAAAACGCTGGCCATTATTGATATTCAGCACGTGAACCTGCTCACCCGGCAGTATGTCTGCTTCTTCGAGGAGCCCCTCATCGATAGTGATACTTCCTTCGTAATCCAAATCTGTTCCGGTTAATGTTGCCCTATGAATTTTTGATTTGAGCATAAAACGTTGCATCTATTAAGTACCTCTACAATGCAATTTATTGAATACAGCGGTATTCCTTAAAACAATTTTGCAGCCTAAATCTCGCTGATTGTATAAATACCGCCGAAGGCCTTTGCCTTAAAAACTTATCGTGCGAAAAGCCAAGGCCTTGTGGAATTTACTTACCAACTTTTCTCAGCGCAAGTATGATTGCTTCATTAGGACATTCCGAGACACAGGCGGCGCAACCGGTGCAGGCTTCATCATTGATAACAGCCTGCTGGTTAACTTCAATAGCACCTGCTGGACATACATCAACGCATATACCACAGCCTGTACACTTTTCAAGATCAACGACCGCTACAGCTTTTCGGCCTCTTTCAAGCTGAGTTATTCTTTGATTCAGTTGTTGCTTTTGCTGCTCAATCATCTCTGCCTGCTGTTTTAGAGCAGCCAATTCTTGCTCAGGGCTTTGGGATCCGGCGCCTAGCGGAAAACCTGCTGCCGGGCTGGTCGAAGGCATACCCATCGGCGCTGGCATACCCATTCCGCCACCTCTGCCCATGCCTTTGCCCATTCCACGTCCCATTCCACCGCCGCGACCCATACCTCGGCCCATACCACCTCCACCGCCCATGCCAAAACCCATTCCTAAACCTGGACCTGCCGGTGCTGCGTTAATACCAAAGTGACTGGCTACATTTGGCCCCGAAGCAGAAGAAAAAGCCCCTGTTTTAAATTGCTCAACGGCACTACGAACAGGTCCGCTGACACCAACGATAACCTGTATGCCTGCCTGGCCGAAGACATTAAATGCGTTGGGACCGCAGTTGCCGGTCAATACTGTAGTTACGCCTTTTTCCGACATTAACTGAGCGGACTGAATCCCCGCACCGCCGCCAAGAGCAATATTGGGATTCTCGATTGGCTCACACTCCATTGTATCGGTATCAATAATCAAAAAATACGCGCAGCGGCCAAAGCGAGCCTCTACATCGTCGTCAAGAGTAGGACCTGTTGAAGTTACTGCAATTTTCATAAAATATCCTTTCTAAGATAGGGGACATGTACCAGTTGGGCAGGAACCACTGTCTTGGCTACTTTGCCCAACGGAGAAGCCTGAAAAAAGTTTCTGCATATCTGAACTTCCACACTTTTCGCAAACGTGCTTGATTTTGCCGCTGCTTTTTTCCAGAAATTCCGTTTTGTGCCCACATTTATTACACTTGTATTCAAATATTGGCATCGTTGTATCTCCTTCACAGCATAGGATTTACTGCTCTACAAGCAGACATTATCCCTTTTTAGCTCAAAAGCTGTAAGAATACCAATGTCCGCCTGACTGTTTCCTACTCTTTGCTACTTTTCTGGCTCTCGAGTTCTTCTATGCGCTTATTGATTCCATCAAGGGTATCTTCAAGATACTCTGCCTGACCTTTAAGGCCGTCGAGCTCTTGCTGAGGTGTTAAAGCCGGAGAAAACGGCGCACCGCCGTAAGCGTATGGGCTCACAGCCCCGCCATAAGCATAAGGGCTCACGCCACCTCCCCAGGCGGGCCAGCCATATCCGGCTCTTGCCCATCCGGGAAGCCCGGTTGCATAGTACCAATTACGACGACCCCAGCCACCACCTCGGCCCCAGCCCCAGTAACCGCGTCCACCGACAGGATTCATATAACCTGGTACCGGATAGCCTGCACAAAAACCCGCAGCTCTACCTGTCATCGGTCCCATACCTGCAGGACCTGTTCCATCTCCAAATGGCATAATAAATCTCCTTTCGAAATAAAATTAGCCTCTTGTCATTTTCGTACCACATTTAGGACAGCTTTTTGCACTACAAGGCTGCCCTGCAATGTGTGGTACGGTTGCGCCACAGCTTGGGCAAACACAACTTCCACCCGGCCCTGCAGCAAATGGTCCGCCCATTCTGCCTCTGCCGCGTCCGGCACCTCGACCCATACCCCGGCCTGCGCCGGGACCTTGGCCGCTAGGCCCTGTACCATTACCTCTTGGCATAGTACCCATCCTTTCTGCAATTACTTGCTAATTCAAATCTACCACCAATAACCAAATCTGCCTCTGCCGCGACCGCGGCCCCAGCCCCGACCGAAACCCCGGCCAAAACCAAAGCCTCTACCAAAGCCAAAACCAGATCCTCTGCGAAACCACGGATTACCCAAGCCGCCATACGGCATTCCATAGCCGGCACCATAGCCATACAAACCTGCTCCATAGGGTGCAAACGCCGGCATGCTGGGGCCATAGAAACCAGCCATACCTACCGCAGGGTTCATATACCCCGGCACGGCGAAGCCTGCGCAATAACCAGCAGCTCTTCCGGTCATTGGTCCTAAACCCGCTGGACCTGTCCCGTCTCCAAGTGGCATATTAATCACCTCCTTTCCGGTATTTTCAAAATTCCTAACTTTTTGACCAATGGGCACAGCTTGTAATCCCGCAAAACCTCTTATCTCATCTGGAGATTTTTCTGAACTTGTCAAAACACAGAACCCAAGACCCCGTCCTGTCATCGGTCCTTGACCTAACGGCCCTGTCCCATCAAAACCCGGCATTTATTCTACCACCTTAACTACATTAGCAACGTCATCATCAAACGTTTCTCGAACTCTTTACCCTTTCTCAAAATCATTTCACCAACTTCACAGCCTAAGTCCTCGGCAATAACAGAGCACTTGGCCTTAAGCACGAAAAATATATTCTTATCTATATCGCTGAGAGTTTCGTAATTGCCTTGTCCCTTGGCTATAATCAAATCAGCACTTTCAAAGCGATCCCTAAAGGACGAAGAACAACTTCCCAGAATTGTACCCGGTGCGTCAGAACCATTATCAATTACATCCACAATCTTAGGCAAGCCGGCAATCAGTGCATCTTCCATTGTGGCATCATTTATTACCGGTGTTCCCTTTACAACTACAGTAACCTTGTCAATGAGTATCTGCTCAATCAGCAAACGGTCAAAAACAATCTCACCAGCATTATCCGTCAAATACAGTATTTGCTCTGCTTGGTTTATCGCATTTCTAAATTCTTCTATGGGTTGACCGTCAAAATCCGCATTCAAGGACTCACTAATCCCTTTGTGAAGTTCTAATTCATCCACTGAACTATTGACACCATAATCGATAATATTACCGGCTATGGCTAAGCGGATAGCTGTTTCAAGCCGCTCGTCAGAACATAAGACCTGCTTTCGCAGCTCTGGATACAATTTCAAAGCCAACTCGTTAAACCGTTTTTTTATTCTGCGGTATGGGTCGTCTTCGCCCACGAGTTTCCGAATTAATCGGTGCATTTGCTGACCAATTGCCGGAGGGCTCTGGCTCATATCCAAATCAACCGTCAAACGAAGAACCTCTCGCACAACCTTTTCATGAATCTGCTCATCATTTGTCGCCAGCCTTGCCGCATCAAGTGCCTGCCGAACAAAACAAGGGATACAATCTAAAAAAATTCGCATAATCCTACTTACCTAACTGAAAACCAAAATTCTAAATCCAGTGTCCTTCAACATTGGCCTGATCTACTTCTTTTAGTTTGCCTGCTTTGAATGAATCGACCGCATCTTGAACCATTTGAGTACCGCTAAGAAATACCTTTACATCGGCTGCATTTAGCGTTTTAAAGGCATTTGGTCCCACATTTCCGGTTATTACTGCCTCAACACCAAGATTGACTATATTCCGCCCTGTCTGAATCCCAGCCCCCTGCACAGCATTCAAATTAACGATGTTGTCGTGCGCTTCGCAATCACCCGTTTCGGTATCAACAATAATAAGCCATTTGGCTCGTCCGAATCTAAGGTCAATTTCGCTCGATAGCTCTTTTCCCTGCGATGTTATTGCTATTCTCATTTTTTACCTTTTCTTTGCTGTGCTTAGACTCCGTCCCCCTCGGCTGCGCGAAATATGCTCCGAATCTCAAACTATCGTCCACCTCGCCAATGGCGTCCTCGCCGCCAACCTCTAAAGCCTTTTCGTGCCCCGGGCCAGCAACCCGGCATACTAAACTCTGACCTTACCAATTGTCCGGTCATATACGCCTGAAGTACGTTATCGACATGTCCAGTTACATAAGGTAGAACCTCAATTCCTAATGTTGTAACCATATTGGCAAGTATCCGTGAAATCGCTCCGCAAACAAGTACGTCCACCCCGAGGCTTTTTAACTGACCTGCCCGTTGCGGTAACGATTGGCTCCCTAATACAACCTCAGACCGATTTGTTTCTTTGCCGTTTTCGATATCTATCAGCAAAAGTGTGTTGGCAAAATCGAATACGTTTGAAACATTGTCTCTATATATTGGCATCGCTATTTTCATTGAATCGGCCTTTCGAAAGTATGTAGCAATTGATATGCCAAGAAAGTCGAGATTAAAAACAGAAACCTCTCTAAGTATATATTTTACAGGAGATTATAAAAAACAGTAGGTGCTTATTATTTATAGAAAAGCAGCTTTGAGAATTGCATATTGCAACACTTGTTCATACCCAGAAATTGCAAACTGCTGCAATTTCCAATCAAATTACTTACATAGATTATTTATGATTACTACCTACTCAGAATGCATTTCGGGCTTGATATCAAATGCCTTCATCTTGCGAAATAGCGTACTTTTGTCGATTCCAAGCTGCCTGGCTGCTGCCGTTTTATTGCCTTTGTTCCGTCTCAGAGCCTGCGTTATCAGGATAACCTCCATCTGCTTAATAGTTGTAGGTTCGCTGTCTTCTGCTTTTCCCTCTTTCAAAGCCGGACGAACCGACGAAGGCAAGTGTTTTGCTTCTACTATCTCACCCTCGCACAAAACAAAACAATGCTCAATAATGTTCTCAAGCTCACGCACATTACCCGGATAATCATAAGCCAAAAGAGCTGCTGTTACTTCATTTGTAACACAGCAGATATTCTTGTTATGCAGGCGGTTAAATCGGCCAATAAAAAAGTCCACTAACAAAGGGATATCTTCTTTCCTATCCCTCAGCGGAGGCAATTCCAATTTCATCACGTTGATTCTGTAATACAAATCATCTCTGAATTTATTTTCTTTGACCAACCTGTCGAGTTTTTTATTGGTGGCTGTGATGATACGCACATCAGCCTTAACAGATGAAATACCACCGACCGGCTCATAAGTCTTATCCTGCAAAACACGCAGCAGTTTAACCTGAACTGACGCAGAAACATCGCCAATCTCATCCAAAAAAATGGTTCCACCTTCAGCCAAAGCAAATCTACCTTGTTTGTCCTTTTTAGCATCCGTAAAGGCACCAGCTTTGTAACCAAACAACTCTGATTCCAGTAGAGTATCAGGCAGAGCCCCACAATTAACCGCAACGAATGGTTTATCTTTACGAAAACTGAGATTGTGAATGGCCCTAGCGAAAAGCTCTTTGCCTGTTCCACTTTCACCTTCAATTAAAACTGTGGTATTACTTTCAGCAATATTGGGTAGAACAGCAAAGAGATTTTGCATTTTATGACTTTGGCTGATTATATCCTCACAAGAGTATCGGCCTTCGATTTCCTTTTGCAGCGCCTCGATCACGCTCATGTCACGAAATGTTTCAACTCCGCCGATAACCTTGCCCTTGGAATCCTTCAGCAAAGCTGTAGATATGGCTATTATTTTTCTGTCACCGTTAGCATCGATAATGTGTACGGCTTTATTCATAATGGGCTTACCGGTTTGCATTGTTTGTTGCAGTGTACAGTTAGTTTCACAAACATCTGCTCGTAAAACGTCCCTGCAATGTTGGCCGATAGCCTTTTTGCGCTGTATACCGGTAATCTCTTCTGCTGCACGATTAAAGGAGGTAATACACCAATCCGGATCAATCGTAAAAACACCTTCACTTATCGAGTCCAGAATAACATTTTGTTCTTTATTTTCCATTTTTTGTCATAAATAGTATAGCATTGATAGTTGCAAAATGCAACGGCTATTGCAAATTTACTCGGCCTTTTTGCTTTGCAAATTCAAGATGCCCGGCCAAAACCTTGCTGTAAGTGAAGTTATTACCAATTCAAAACCTAAAAACAGTGCGATAGCCGGTCCAATTGAAAAGTCAAGATAGTATGCAAACAGCAATCCACCAAGAGAGGCTAACACGGTGGATATCCAAACCACTGTAATTTGCAGACCCAAAGTTGAAGCAAGAGTTGCTGAAATAGTAGCTGGTATTATCAGGTATGAAAAGACAACAACTATTCCACCAACTTGGACCGATAGCATAATTACAACACCAAGCAAGACATAAAAAATAAAATCCCAGACCACCGCTCTTAAACTTCTATAAATACCAAGGCTAAGGACTAATACCGAGATAATTGGCTTGTCTTTCTATATCTAAAAAATTTTCATTGACGAACTCATTCGCACATAAGATAATTGTGGGTATCTTTGGAAGCGAATATGATTGACATCAAAAGATAAGGATTTACAAATGCAACAAGCAATTTTTTCAAAAAGTGAAAAGGTGAGAAGTTTTGCTTGGCTTTTGGGGATTACCTTCGTTTTGTGGTTGGCTTTAACTTCAAAATTAGACCGACCAGAGCTTATTTGCGGAGGTCTGGTTTGTCTGATTATCTCGTTGTTCGGAGCACACACGTACTCCAAGTTAGGCTTCCCGTCGCTAAGCATAAAGATGCTTTTATTCTTCTTGGTATATATAATTGTGCTTTTCTGGGAAATAGTAAAGGCTAATTTCGACGTTGCCTACCGGGTTCTTCATCCCAAAATGCCTATAAAACCGGGAATTGTGGTCATTAAGACTTCCCTTAAATCTGATATTGCAAAGCTGATTTTAGCCAATTCCATTACCTTAACTCCCGGCACGTTTACGCTGGATGTTATCGGCGATGAACTCCTTGTTCACTGGATAAATGTAAAAACCAAGGATATTGATGAGGCAACGCGTCTGATAGGTCATAGATTTGAGAAATATTTAAGGGTAATATTCACGTAGACAAAGAAGGCGATTTGGATTCTCATAGACAGTCAAGAAAAAGAAAATCGAGGTCCAGCAGTGGGAGTAAAGTACGAGAAAGTTAGTGAAACATTGAAAGCTTTGGCTCATCCTGCACGATTAAAAATTGTAATAGGTCTTCTCAAGAATGAATGTAACGTTGCCCAAATCCAGAAAGTATTGGAACTGCCTCAATCTACAATCTCCCAGCATCTTAGGATATTGAAAAATGCGAATATCATTAAGGGCAGAAGAGAAGGAAACAAAACATGCTATAGGGTAATTGATGTGCGAGTAAGAGAGATTGTGGAAACAATTAAGAGGAAATAATTTTTTTTAGGATTTTAATCGTATTATTCATATATACAAATAAGCCAATAAACTATGGCGTTTAGTATGAGTGACATTATTTTTCTTGCAATCATAGTGACCGGTGTTGTCCTGTGCCTTTTACGTATGCTAAAAGGCCCCACCGCCCCGGACCGGGCGGTAGCTGTGGATACCATAGCTACGATTACTACCGCTTTACTTGTCCTTCTGGGTTCTATTTTTGAAAGATATGTTTATTTAGATGTCGCTTTGGTTTATGCGGTTCTAACCTTCATCGGTTCAGTGGCTATTGCAAGATTTTTAGAAAAGGGAATTTAAATGCAGGTTATAGGAACTGTCATTACGGGAATCGGGACAATATTCCTCTTTTTAGGAAGTCTGGGTGTATTCAGGTTCCCTGACGTCTATAACCGCCTTCAAGCAGGTACAAAGTGTACAACCCTAGGAGCTTTTTTGACCATCATTGGCGTTGGGATAACCCAGCCCGGCTGGTTTTCAAAGACGTTAGTTATTGCCTTTTTTATCATTATCACCAATCCTATCTCTAATCACGCTCTGGGGCGGGCGTCCCGCAAAAGTGGTGTCTCTTTGTGTGATAGAAGCGTTGTGGATAAGGCCAGTGAGTTTGAAGAATATAAGGAAAAGGAATGATTTTTGGTATTTCATTGTTAGTGGTTTTAATGCTTGTCGGAGCCATTGCAGCCTCTATTTTTAGAGACTTAATTAGCGCGGTAATTGCAGCAGCACTGGTAAGTCTAATTGCTTCGATACTTTTCTATTTCCTTCAGGCACCTGATGTAGCGATGGCTGAGGCGGCCATCGGTGCTGCATTGACTGCGGCCATCTTTATTATTGCCATCAGGCGAGCAAAGAGGTACGAAGAATGAGAAGGACAGTCGCCATCCTTTTACTAATAATAGTGGCCGTGGGCATTAGCCTATCACTGGCAAAGATTCCCTTCGGCACGCCTAAGACAAAGGTAGGCAGGCATTATATTGACGAAGGCATAAAAGAAACCGGGGCTGTCAATATAGTCACCTCAGTTGTGGTAAATTACCGTGGCTTTGATACTTTAGGTGAGGTTACGGTATTATTCATTGCCGCAATGGGCTTAGGCGCGGTGCTAAGGGCCCATGCAGAAGGAGAAACGAGAAAAACACAGCCGGCCAGCCTCGTGCTCTATACTGGATGCAGGCTTTTGTTTCCCCTTATTCTCGTCTTCGGCACCTATATCTTTATCCACGGACATCTCACTCCTGGAGGGGGCTTTCAAGGAGGAGCGATTATCGCCTCCGGCTTTCTTTTAATTTATCTGGGGTGCCGGGAAAGAAGGATTAATCAGGCGGCATCTAATCTTGTAGAATCTTTAGGAGGTCTGGTGTTTGTAATAATAGGCCTGCTTGGTTTAGTTTCTGGTAGCTATTTCCTTTCAAACTTTTTACCCAAAGGTACAGCAAATATGCTCCTTAGCGCGGGTGTTATTCCTATTATTTATATTGCCATTGGATTTAAGGTCGGTTCGGAATTAGCTGGTATTATTGACAACCTAATTGAGGAAAGTTAATGGCGCGATGAGTTTCTTGGGTAATTACATTTATTATATAGGAGCCTTTGGGCTTATATTGATCGGGCTTTATATCATTTTGGTTAAACATAATCTTATTAAAGTCATCATTGGTCTTGGCATTTTGGATACAGGGGTAAATTTGTTTCTTATCTCCGTTGGTTACATCACAAAAGGAACTGCGCCCATTTTTTCGAGTCCTGGTATAGACTCTGAGTATATGGTCGACCCGGTGCCACAGGCATTGGTTCTGACAGCTATCGTAATCAGCGTAGCAGTTTTGGCATTGGCCCTTTCATTAGCTATCAGATTATATCAGCATTATGGAACACTTAACCTTCGTAAAATAAGGGAGCAAAGGTGGTAAACCCTGTACTTCTTATTGCTATACCTTTAGGTCTGGCTTTTGCCATCCCTTTGTTTGCTCTTTTTTGGAAAGGTGCGGCTAAATATATCCCGCCGGTAGCACTTGTTTTCAACCTTGTTGTTTCTCTATCGCTGCTTGCCAAAGTATTGGAAAATCCTGTAATCATTTCTATTGGCGGCTGGCAACCTCCATTTTGCATTAATCTTGTAGCTGGGACAGTAGGAGTGCTTTTTTCAGCTATAATTGCTTTAGTAGGTCTTTTGGTTTCTGTCTATGCGCTGGATTACATCAAAGAAGGAGCCACCGAGAAGTACCATATGCTTTATCTGCTGTTGCTTACCGGAGCCACAGGTGTTGTTCTCACGGGGGATATATTCAACCTCTTTGTCTTTTTCGAGATACTCTGCATTTCATCCTATGCCCTGGTAGCTTACCTAAGAGACAAGGCTGGAATCGAGTCAGCGGTGAAGTACCTAATTCAAGGCGCTGTTGGCTCAAGTCTTTTGCTTATTGGTATAGGCTTGCTTTACGGCCTTTTCGGGGCACTCAATATGGCTGATATTGCCCAGAACATAAAATCAGTTAGTCCCATATCAGTTTTTGTTCCTATGGTCTTAATTGTTACTGGATTGGGAGTGGAGGCAGCTATATTTCCTTTGAACGCTTGGCTGCCCGATGCTCATTCATCAGCACCGTCGTCTATAAGCGCGATTTTATCCGGCATAGCCATCGAAGTTGGCCTTTATGCCGTGGCCAGAGTTATATTCACCATATTTGGTACCTCAAGTATTCTACTATTTCTGGCACTATTGGGAATTCTGACCCTTTTAATTGGCGAGATGTGCGCTTTTAGTCAAAATAACATCAAGAGGATGCTGGCCTATTCCAGCGTAGGCCAAATAGGCTTAATCCTGTTTGCTTTGGCTATAGCTACTTCTTACGGAGTAACCGGCGGTTTATTCCAGCTGGTAAGTCACACTCTAAGTAAAGCCCTGTTGTTTTTGGCAGCAGGGTATATGATTTATCGTGCTGGCTCGATGGAAATTTCGGCTCTGGAAGGGATGGGCAAGAAGATGCCACTTACCTGCTTGGCCTTTACAATCGGGGCATTTTCACTCGTTGGGCTACCGCCCTTTATGGGTTTTCCCAGCAAATTTTTAATTGTTCGAGCTGCTTTGGCTACTAAAGAAACTCTCTTTGTCGTGCTTATTAGCCTTGCCCTGTTAGGTACGGTAATTGAAGGGGCGTATTTCTTCCGTGTTGTCCAAGTTCTATATTTTCAACCCGTTAGATACGAAAAATCATCTAAGGGGATTAAGGGAGAAAAACCCAATCCGGGAAGCAAAGACGCTCCTATCACTGCCTTGATCCCTATGTTTATCTTCGTAGTATTGATCATAGTTGTCGGCATATATCCCAAACTGGTAACCGATGTTCTAAACTCGGCTGCTTCAGAGCTTTTGAGTAGAACTGAATACATTAAGGCTGTGCTGGACAGCATTTTGTAGAAACGATGGAAAAGTGAAAGAAAAGAGGTGCAACAAATGCTTCAAACTAATTTAGAGCATATCGAAAGTGAAGAGCAACTTAAGGAGCTAATTGAGAACAACGAGAAAGTTGCTGTCTGTTGTGGAAGAATGGGACCTATGTGTATCCCGGTATATGACATATTTGAAATTTTGCAGGAAAATTATCCTGATATTCAATTTCGGGATATGGATTTCGATATCCCCGCCGCTGCGATGATCAAAGGTTTACCGGAATGCCAAAAATTTTGGGGGCTGCCGTACACTATTTATTACCGTAACGGCAAGGTAGTAAAAGCCACCTCCAGTATTCAATCAGCAAAAGAAGTAAAGAGCATCATCGATGAGGTTTTTGCGTAATTTTCGTTTGATTTAAAGTAACGATTGCAATGAGCAAAAACATGAAGAGATACGATGTGATTATCATCGGGGCCGGACCAGCAGGTCTGGCAGCAGCTATTTATACATCAAGAGCAGCTCTTGCGACTCTCGTGATGGATGAGTCGTCTGCCGGCGGTCAAGTGAAGACCACTCACCAGGTAGCCAATTATCCTGGCTTCGTCGAACCCATTGCTGGGCACGAGCTGGCAGGCAATATGCGAAAACAAGCGGAAAAGTATAACACCAAGTTCAAGCTGGCAGCAGATATCACTGCCCTTCACCTCAGCGACCAGGAAAAATGTGTAGAGATAGGCAATGAAGACAAGTACACTGCGAAATTTGTAATCATTGCTACCGGCTCATCTCCCCGACTGCTGAACATTCCAGGTGAAAAAGATTATAAGGGCAGTGGCGTATCTTATTGTGCCACTTGTGACGGCGAATTCTATAAGGACAAGGATATCTTCGTGATAGGAGGTGGTAACAGCGCCATGGAAGAATCCCTGCTGCTCTTACAGTTTGTAAAATCTATCACAGTCATTCATC
>Ga0111206_128_pt1 | contig 20454 bp, 17 predicted proteins | sample DeeMarSWOR152_54_FD_80376 | JGI IMG/M metagenome (GOLD analysis project Ga0111206, IMG submission 80376) | Coxiella sp. DG_40 | reverse complement strand
CTTTCACCGATTCAATAACTCCGAGAGCTTTCTGAGCCAGTTTGTCTCTATCAAATTTTTCGACCGCAACTCGCCAGGCATTTTGTCCCATTTGTTCTACTTGCTGCCGATGCGAATTGAGATATAATATTTTTTCAACAAACTCATCGAGATTGAATTATGCTCAGAAATAGGAAATTTTCCTATAATTACTAAAGCAACATCAGCTGCAGCAAAAAAATCGGTAACCTTCTCCTTCGGGACCGCCGGCAAAATTTCTACATTTGTCAAGCCAAGTTCCTTTACCCTGCCCTCCAGAGCCGACTTTTGACCACCCTCACCAATCAGCACAAACATAATATCGCTATGCTCTTTGAGTCTTTCGGCAGCATCAACAATAAAACCGAGGCTATTTACCTTACCCATTGCACCTGCATGCAGCAAAACAAGTTTATCACCCCATCCTCTTTCGCAGCGAATCGTAGAGCCATCCACATCCGGACTGAACATATCTATATCACAAGCGTTCGGAATCACAATAAGAGGTTTCTCTTCCTTAAGCCCTTCCAGCACTTTTTTTATACCATCAGCTTGGCCCGGTGATATCGTGACAATCGCAGAGCTTTTTTTGTAGATGGTTTTTTCCAGCCATAAAACTATCTTGATAAAAAAGCTGTTTTGTATGATCCCATACTCGATTGGAACCTCAGGCCATTGCTCTCGCACTTCAAAAACAAAAGGAATTCTCTTTAACCATTTCGCCACAAGGGCGGGTACTCCAACCGGTAGCGGCGTACTGGTTGCAAAAACTACATCGACGTTTTTAATAAATAATGCCACCACCGATGAAATAACCGAGAAAGCTAAAAACGACAAAATCCTCTTGGCTATCCCCATCTGCTGCCTATATGGAATACGAAGCGCAAGAACATCAAATCCCTCAATTGCAACTTTCTTTACTAATCGCCCACTGGAATTTTTCAAGTCGCCATATGTAAGCTGGGCTGTGGTAGTAAGCATAGTTACTTTGTGGCCTTTAGTTACCCACCGGCGGGCAAATTCATAGGAACGAGTGCCGGAAGAGCCCTTAGGGGTAGCAAAGTATTGATGGATATAAAGAATGTGCATTCGTGATACTAATAATTAGCTTGGTCAAGTATTTTGGAATATTCTACCTTAAGCTGTTGGGTAACCTTATGCCAGGTGAATTGTGATTTAATTAGCTCACGCGATTGTTGCCCCAATGCTTCGAGAAAATCTCTTTTTTCATAAATGGATTTGATTGCCTCGGCAATCGATTTCGGATTGCCTTCGCATACCCATCCACCGCCCTGATGAACCACATCGGCCGTATTGGTTCCAGGCGTTACTAAGCAAGGGCGCCCTAATGCCATTGCCTCGATGACAGCCATAGGCATACCTTCGAAACGAGAGGTGTGAACAAAAACGTCACAGGCCAGAAAATAGCGAAGTTTTTCTTCGTCATATTTTGGGCCCAATATTTTGACGTTATTTCTTAAGCCGAGTGATTCCAAAGCTGAATGAAAGGACTGCTTATCTCGCTTTGTATAGAACGGTCCGATCACAAATAGCTTGCATCTAAGCCCATTAAACTGTGATTTTAGAATTGCCATTGCCTTCAGTAACATATCGAGCCCTTTATGATATATATCTATACGGCCGACAAAACCCAGCACTAAATCACCTTCATGTCCAAAATCGCCCAAATCGGCGGGGGACAATTTTTTTGCGGCTTCCAATAGGTAATCATCCACACCATTGGGTGCTATTATAATCTTTTTTACATCAAACAAAGATTGAATTTCCTCAGCTTCCCTTGGGCATAAAGCATGTATAGCCGTAGCATGCCTCACATAAGCGCGAAAGTACAAAAAATTTGCGAAGCTTTTTTTAGTTCGCTTAACGTTCTGAGCCAGATAGGTCATCCCTCCGTGGGGGGTAATTATGTAGGGCCAACCGAGTCGTCTGCATCTCCGGGCCAATGCGACGTGAAAAGAAGTGTAAACACTGTGAAAATTTACCAAATCTGGTGTACCCAATTCTGTTTGTATGCGCGTTATCCAACCCTGAGATATTAACCAGGGATTGTAGTGTCTTCTGCGGAGACCTTCGAGCATGTGAACTCCAGGTAATTCTTCAATGGACTTTCCCTGTGGTAGCGGCGATGACGACAACAATTCCACTTTGAGTCCAATAGCTGCCTGCGCCAAGACGAAACCGCGAATACTTTGAGCCACGCCGGTAGCGCTGCGCGCAGGTTTAACTGGACCAACATGCAGTATTTTCATGGAAATAAAATGAAAATCTCCAAAATATGACTATATCTTGCCTCTAAAAGACTGCCTATCTATCTTGATTACCACCTTAAGCTGTTTCTTCGATTAGAGCTGTACCTCGCCGCTTAAGAAATGGAGCAATGAACACATAATAAAATACAATGGCTAAGACCATACGCCAGAAAAGAAATCGCATGATATTGATGAGATCAATTCCTGACATCTCAATTGCAGATTGCAGCATACAAGCGGTTAGAAACAGTGCCATCTCAGGTTTCCGTGTGAGAATTGTATTAATTATTTTGAAGACTAATCCGTGCAACAAGGCTAAAATTAGGCTACCGGCAATGAGAAATGGCCAGCCACCCAACAACCAAAAATGTCCCAAAGATGTCACGCCTACCTGGTGTTCTCTGGTAATGTAAAACTTGCTAATTCCATAATTATTCAAAACAAAATTACCGGCATATTTGGCGTTGACTTCAAATTCCATGCGGCTAAAAAGCTTTCCAGGAATGAATGCTATAGCAGTTTCCTTTAGATACCCAGCTGGGGAAAAACCTACATACGGTATCCTCTCAGGAGTTTCGGTTATTATAGCGTGCCCACCAGAGAAAAACAATCTCGTAAAGACGGCGTCTGCCCACTCAGCTTCCTTGGCAGCATATCTCCATCCTTTCAAAGCGTGCATACTCCTGCCAAAATCTTCGTAACCCGCCTTGCCAACGAAGTATCGCACCGTATTGCCAATAATCATATACGTCGGAAAACCCAGGAGCAAAATCAGGACGAACAACAGCTTGGTCCTACTCCGTGCACGGCTTAAGAAGAAATAGCCGAGCAAAAAAGAAAATATGGGCGTAATGGCGTATCTGCGTCTATTTGCGAGCGTGAAGAAAAAAACCATCAAGCCAAATAACACTATGAGGAACAGTTTGTCCCTATGACGCATATATGTGGCTTGAATACCTGCTACCAGAGGAACATAAAACGAATAAAAAAACAAGGTACCTGCTATCCCTCCTCCCGGCAGTTGCAGGATTCTCGTCACGGCAAAAAAACCAAATGTGAATAAAAGAAAAAGCAATGTCACGGAATTCAGGCGGCGTCCTATGGGTTCCGCGATATGTGTATAAGGCTTTTCATTACGAAGAATATAAAAAATGGTCGTCAAATAAAGTATCAAAAATGTCAAAATAACTGTTTGTAGTCTTACACTTCCATTTAGTAGTTCAATATCTGGCGTAAATATCGCAAAATAAATCGTACCCAAACACCATCCTATAGTGGGCCACAAAAGGAAAGTAATTACCAGAATGGAGCAGAGCGAACGTTTGTTTGCAAGTTTAACAATGGCTGTGCCGACAATCAGACAATTTAAGAAAGCGAGAGATACACCGACCAAATGTTCAGGACGAACCCCAATGAAAATAGCAACACTTGTCGTTAGCAGCCCAACGATTACAAGCCATTTGACCCATCCCGGCTTAGTGGCCACAACATCCTCTGGATAGACCTCCTGCACGTAAGAGGAAGGTAGCTCATCTGCATATTCATAATAAAATGGGTTCATTTTTTCTACCTCCAAAAACTTTCTAATCTAAATCAGCTAAAATAAATCTCTCTCAATTTCGCCACAGAGTTTTCTATGGTAAATGGAAACTCCTTCAAAAACGCCTGCCGTTGACTCTCGGGCATCCTTGGCTGCTTTAGGGCATGCAGAACCAACCGTGCCCACTCATCTGCAGGGGTAGTCAAAGGTAAAAGAGTATGGTCTATACAGCCAGCTGCCGCCTCCCGAACACCAGGAATGTCTTGAGCAATCACCTTTAATCCGGCCGCAGAGGCCTCAGCAATAACTATCCCAAAGCCCTCATTACAGGAGGGAAACGCAAATACATCTGCAGCCAACCAGTACGAATCGATATTAGGTCGCCCTGGAATAAAACGAAAATGGTTTGCGAGACCTTTCCTGTGAACCTGTTCTTCAATTGCTTCTTTCAGTTCACCTGCTCCGATTAGCAGGAAATACACATCTGGTGCTTGTGCCAGGACGTGTTCGGCCACCTGGACCAGAAACGCGTGCCTCTTATGAGGCACAAATCTTGAAACATTGATAACAATTGGAGCATCTTCCGGAATACCTAACTCCTGACGTACCTTGTTTCTATCCACTGTTTGGAGAAAACGGTCAGTGCGGATCCCATTGTAAATTACCTGTTTGGTGGGGTCATTTCGCCAAGCTGGCCCGAAAAATGATGTTAAGCTTGCTTCGCTTGGGCCCACAGAGATTGTCCCATAGCGATTACTCCACCTCTTCATCCACCAAACATAGAAACCGCGAAAAGGCTGTGCCGCCTTCAAGTCCTCTACAGGGTGGATATGATTGATACGCTTAGGCACTCCCGCACGGGCGGCCAGCATAAAAATAAGTCCCGAAAAGTAATATGCGTGACTGTGGATGATGTCGTATTGTTCGGCACGCAATAGTTGGATAAATCGGCGGCAAAAGCTCCACAATTTCTTCTTGTCCAAGGGGCAAAGCCAAATCTTGCCGCCCAAGCTCTCAAATTCTTCTTCATATGCATCCTTGACGTGTTCCCCAACACACACATCAATCTGCAGTTCATCCCGGCTGGTGTTGCGCATAACATCCATAATCCATGTCTCTACTCCACCACGCCTTAAACCCCTAATAACATGCAAAACACGCAATGGTCTTTTAAGGTTTCTAACCATCTTTACAACTTTCCTTGGATATTACACCAGCTTATAGGGCAGACTCCTGAATAAGACCTTTGCTACAAATTCCATATCACCCACAATTAGTTTATCAAGCTTTATTCGACCCAACTTATATTATATCGACAGATTTCTGAGGCAACTGTGCCCCAATAAATTTTTTAGATTTTGAAAGCTCATATATCAGGCCGGATTTAATTAAGGCTCGCCCACAACTTCGTCGATCGTCCTTCGAATTTGCTTTTGAACTTCATTCAAGGAAGTTCTGCTGTTAATGTATTCTTCTTTAAATGCGTCTATTTTGGAGGACGTCCTATAAGGAAACACTTTACATCCGTAGCAATAGCCTATGATCAAGGCATGCATTCGCCCGGAAACAACTACCTGGGATTTTGCAATTTCTTTTGTCAGTTCTTCCAAAGTGTTAATATCTAAAATCTCAACATTAATACTATGCTTGTCGTGCAAGATTTGCTTTAGTTTCTCTACGGAAGGCAAATCCTGTCGTCTGCTGGTACAAAACAGCTTTATCTGATAATCGTCGTTAGAATATTCTAGCATCCGGTCTTCCCAGTATTGTAAATACTCATTCTCGTCCGGGCCAATATCAGGATCGTCCCTCGTCATCTTATAGAATTCGTAACTTGTAGGGCAAAACAGTGCCCTCTTTTCTTTATGGGGCGGGTACTTGTATATTTTGCTTATGTAAAAGACAACATCAGGAATCAGCTTGGATGAAACGCCAAAGATATTTTTCAGAACGGATAAGGAATCTCTATCCCTGACGTAGATAGCATCCACCGACTTGAGCGATTTCCTGTATAACAATCTATCGAAAGCTGTATATCTCTCCGCAGCTCCGACTCCTATGAGTATGACCTTTTGTTTGTGAAGTTTCTTAAACAAGTAAACCCAAATGAACATTGCCAACCCAAATGCGCCATTCGACTGAATAAGTTGCCCACCTCCTATTAATATCAGGTCATAGCGATTTGCCTTTAAGTATCTAAGAAATATCGGCCATCTCCTTAGTAACCAGCGTAATTCCACAGGAACCAATTTCCTGACGAGGCTCTTAAACCAGCTCTTAGAGAGTTGTTTGCATTGGCGGGCCGGCATACCTTTCGGCTTTCTCTGCCCCGAGAAACTTGCACATTGCACTGTGCAATTAGCATCCTCCAAAAGTCGCTGCAGAGTATCTCGAACGGCTTCATCTCCAAGATTGCCTTTCCTGCCTTCGTTTATAAGCAGCAATCTCTTCATATTCTCATCGCCTGCAAACCAACGATAGCAAAAAAGTTCTATCATCTTTATTCATAGCTACCCTGTAGCTTATCAATAGGTAAGGTATGCTTAAGAATAGAACACCAGCACATAAGCGGAGGAAAGAACTCAGGTCATACATCTGACTCAGACTCCACCCCGCCAACGATACTAAAGTGGCCATTAGCAGAGCTAGTATCAGGTCTTTAAAGAATATAAATTTTGCCCGACCTAATAGCACGGCGGTATAAATGGGGGTAAAGAATAAGTTTTTGCTTGTCAGACAGAATAGCGGCGCCAAGGCGGCACCGTATAGCCCCAGGTTTGCATATTTGATTAACAGTACCGACACTATCACATTCATTGCTCCACCGGCTAAAATGACGATTGCGGGGACTTTAACCTTGTTCAATCCCCTATATACAGAAAAAAGCGGCCTGACAGTTATATTAACTATCCAAGGGCCAAGTAGTAACCAAGCCAAAGGACTCAAATCAGCAAACTCTGGACCAAGCCACCACTTCAAGAATGGACTTGACAATCCGCATAACAAACCTACGGGCAAAGCGATTATCAACCCCATGTATTTTATTGACCGCTTTGAATGATGCACTAAGACATCCATCTTCTTCTGAGCAATATGTTCATATACAATGGGAGTAAAAACATTTGCCACAGCCGTGCCTAACATGCTCAAGAGGGAAACCAACAGGACAAAGGGCCCATATCGACCAGCTTCTTCAGAGCCTAATAAGATGTTAATAATAATCAACTGAGTACTCAAATATAACAGTGCCCCGATTTGGTTGATTGTCAGCCAGCCTCCCATCCTTGCCATATCGTGCAAGGCGTCCCACCTGTATGACTTCCACGCGAGGCGTAACTGTGGCGTTAACAGACTCCTTAGCCAAATAGAGCCAACTAATAAAAATAAACCCATCACACAATAGGACCACCCAACATATTCAAGTGACGGGCCCAAATATCTAAAACACAGCACCAGAATCGCAACCCGTAGCAGCTTGCTGAGTATCTTTACTAAATTCATAAGGTCAAAACGATGCTTAACCAAAGTGCTGACTAAAAACGGGCTGGTGACTGCGATAAGAAGAGAGGATAACAAAACACAAAGAAGCAGCCAGCTTGCACTGGTCTCATGGCCCGCAGGAACGTTGAATATGGACGGTAGTAACAATGCGACCACAATGAGAGGGGCGCAAACCAGCAAACATGCTGTCACTATAAAAATCAAGGCAGTGCTGAAATATATGTTACACCGCTCTATTTGATTCTGATTGAAATAAATAGCCACAAAGCGACCCACCGTATCGCTGATCGACCTTGAGAAAAGGTCGAAATAGGACGCAATTTGAGTAACCAAGGGTATCATCCCATATACAGCGACTCCTAAATGAGATATAAAGTAGCGGGTAAGCCACAAACCGATTACAGAGCTTAGAACTATCTCGGTTACGTTCGAGAAAACGTTGGCTAATAATCGACGTTTTGCTTCGTTTTTGGCTTGCATCAATTTCAAGGGCAAGAATTATTGTCTGTACACAATTATCCCACGGATATAGCAGAACCGAAGGTTTCCTGACTTAATTCTTAATTCATCATTTTGGCGGGAATAACATCACTTCAAACTTATAGCAACGGTTCTTCGAATGGTGATTTGTTTGGAGACGCCACTATGGTGTCTTGCTTATGGCCTGCGCCGTTCAACCTTAAGACCGATATCTTCCGCATCAGGACCTGCAACCAGCTTTTCAGCAAGTTTGTTTTGCACATAAATGGTGCCTTTAGCATTAATGACGCCAGTATAAGATGTCCGTACGTAAATAGCAGGCCGAGGTTTTTCATCGTAAACGTAGCAATCAATAAATTGAATATCACCTGTTTTCTCAAAGGACATTTGCCTTCTGGTACGCAGGACAATGGGGAAACTGTACTCTTTATCAGAAAAAATGTACTTTTTTTCAGGAAAAGCGCTTATAGAATTGGCGTTCTTGATTTTGCAATCAGTAAAGCGCAAGTCAAAGCTCCTACTATTTGTCACAATCCAGATTCCGGCGCTAAGGGTATCTTCGACGGCGCAGTTTCTAAACTCTACTAAGCCTTTTGGCCCTTCACTACTATGAGTTCCTACTTCCAGGCCTCTACCACAGCCTTTTGTATAGCAATCGACAAATAATATTGATATATCGGCAGACAGTTTAGTAAGATTATGTAAAGCAACTGTGAAACCACGACCTTGATTATTTTCAGATACGCAATTGCTAACAACTATGTTGATTAGCTTATTCTTGGATACATTGGGTTCGATGTCAATGCCTGCACTTGGCGAATGGCCTGAGGTGTTTTTGAAGATGCAATTTGTAATCCGAAGGTTTTCAACGCTTATTACGCTTATTCCCTGGCGGTAGTTATTATCACATATACAATCTTTAATTAGTACATCCTTGCAGGGAGAATATACTCCCTCGCCCAAATAGATACCGTCACCACCACTGTCTCGCAGTACCAGTCCTGATACACTTACATCGCTACAGCCTACAAATAAAAGCACATGTCGCCATTCTGCGTGCTGGTAATCAGAGCCCATATAATCGGCTTTTTGCATCCCCAGTGTGGCTCCATAGCCACACAGGGTAATATTATTCTTGCCGATTGCGCTGAAAAGGCAATCATTTCTGCCCTTAAATTCTCCTTTTTTGGCTACGACCACTACACCAGGCTCAAAAACGACCTCCTGATTACTCCTCAGGTTTATAGGCCGAACAATCCAGGCACTACCCATATAGGGAACTATCACTTTACTTGCACCGGAATTAATCGCTGCCTGCAAGGCTGCGGTGGAGTCCTCTTCATCAAAACCCCACCACGCTACATTAGCTACGGTGCGTTTTCCGCTTAAGACCTCTTTTACAGCAGCGGGATTTTTGAAATTACCTATTGGTTCCTGCTGTTCCACTCCGCAAGCTGAATATATTGCCCAGCTTGCGAAGATATAAGCTAACAATATGGTCCGCGTAAAAATCATGAGCTTCCGTGAAAAGTAATCTGGGCGCAGAATAATACTAATATCTCTGCACCTACACCTTCTCTGAATCTATAGTACGACCATTGCAGTATTGCTCGGTTCGCCTTCATCAGCTTTGTTTAAAGCGATGATACGGTATTCCAACTCCTTGCCGTGCGGCTGCTCAACCAGCGTCGCCTCGCTAATTACTGCGGTGGTAACCTCTTCCCAGGAAACTGCGGGGCGCTCACGCCGCATTACTTTATAAGCACTGACAGCGCCACCTTCGACTGGTGTTTTCCAGTCCAAAAAAACCCAGTCTTTGCCTAGCCCTTAGCAATAGTCCTCACAATTTTCTGGGATGCAATACCACCTCTAATTTTGGAACTCTATGATAGTTGCTCTTGCTCACTTCGATTTAGAATCAAACACCCTCTTTATCTTAAAAACGATAAAATCGTTTCTGCTACATAATCCTTCATCTCATCCGTTAATTCCGGATAAATTGGGATAGCCAGCACCTTTTTAGCTGCCTTTTCCGACTCCGGAAAATCACCTTGTTGATATCCCAGATACCTGAAACATTCCTGCATATGCGCCGGCACAGGATAATATATCTCACAGCCGATATTCTTCTGGTGCAGATGTGCCGTAAGCTCATCGCGTCTCGGCACACCAATTACATACTGATTATAAATCGTAACACAATCAGGATTGACGTATGGTGCCTGGACAACTGTTCCTTCAAACTTCTTATTGTAATACGCAGCATTTTGCCTTCGTGCTTCAGACCACTCATCCAGATGAGGCAGCTTCACCAAGAGTGCTGCCGCCTGAACGGGGTCAAGACGGAAATTACCGCCGATGTATTTATGATAGTATTTTAGCTTGCTGCCGTGATTACGCATAATGAATAGCCGGTTATAAAGCCCCTCATCATTAGTAACTACCATTCCCCCATCACCAACCCCGCCAAGATTCTTACTCGGGAAAAAACTAAAACATCCACAAGTACCCATACCGCCTGCCTTCTTGCCCTTATAGGTACTCGTAATCGACTGCGCTGCGTCCTCAATAACCACAAGATTGTATTTATTTGCAATCTCCATAATTGGGTCCATGTTACTCATTTGCCCGAATAAGTGCACCGGCATAATTGCCCTGGTACTTTTAGTGATTGCCTGTTCTATAAGGTCAGGATTAATGTTGTAGGTCTTGGAGTCGATATCCACGAAAACCGGCTTGGCGCTGGTGCGGGCAATACAACCAACTGTCGCAAAGAAAGTAAAAGGCGTGGTAATAACCTCATCACCTGCACCAATATCCAGACTCATCAGACTGTTCAATATAGCATCGGTTCCGCTGGAAACACCCACCGCGAATTTGCAATCGCTTATTGCCGCTATTTTCTCCTCCAGTTCAGCAACCTTGGGACCACCAATACATCGCTGCGATTCAAGGACTTCCGAAACAGCTGCTATGATTTCATCTTTTATGGTTGCATATTGTGCTTTCAAATCTAAAAGAGGCACCTGCATTTTTATTTCCTGATTACTATCGAGATGTTTGTTTTCTCTTAAGGTCACTGTAGGAAACTCTTCCCACCGCCTCATCCGACGGTAAGAGACTATTCTCTGAGCTTATTCGTTATCAGCCATACATTCTACGGCTTCAACTTTTCACGATTCGCTATATACCAATCTATCGTCGCCTTAAGACCCTCGTCAAAAGAAGTCTTCGCCTCAAACCCGAATAGCTTTTTAGCTTTAGACGTATCCAGACACCGCCTCGGCTGACCATCCGGCTTGCTGCTATCCCAACGAATCTTACCCCTGAAGCCGGTAAGCTTCGCAATCTTTTCTACAAGCTCTTTTATTGTTATCTCAAAGCCGGCCCCAATGTTGACCGGCTCAGCACCATTATAGTGTTCCGTCGCCAATAGTATCCCCTCAGCAGCATCAGCAGCGTAGATAAATTCACGCGAGACCTTTCCTGTCCCCCAGCACTCTATAGAATCATCATCTGTTTCGACTGCATCAACACACTTTTTTATCAGCGCCGGTATCACGTGACTGCTGGCAGGGTCAAAGTTGTCACCAGGCCCATATAGATTAACCGGCAGCAAAAATATCGAGTTAAAACCGTATTGGGCCCGGTACGCCTGCGACTGCACCAAAAGCATCTTCTTCGCCAGCCCGTATGGCGCATTAGTCTCCTCTGGATACCCGTTCCACAGCTCTTCTTCTTTGAATGGCACCTGTGTAAACTTCGGATATGCACAAACTGTTCCTATCGCCACAAATTTTTCGATGTTTCGAACCCTTGCCTGCTCTATTAGCTGAACCCCCATCATTAGATTTTTATAGAAGAACTCACCCGGATGCTCACGGTTAGCCCCGATACCGCCCACGACCGCCGCCAGATGGATAACGATATCCGGCCGCATATCTTCATACATCTGGATAATATTCTCCACCTTTACTAAGTCGTAGTCCTCGATTTTAGGTACCAGGATATGCTTGCACCCCCGCCTTCGCAGCCCTTCTGTAACATATCCACCTAAAAACCCCGCTCCGCCGGTAACCACAACTCTTCTATTTTCAAAAAACCCACTCATGCTCGCTTCTTATTTCTGCCTTTTTACTTTTCGTGCTCTTTTAGTATCTTTTCACGCTCGGCAAGTCTCATATCAGCATCCGTCATCATTTTCGCAAGCTTTTTAAATGTCACCTTCGGCTCCCACTTAAGAGCACGCCTTGCCTTGCTTGCGTCACCTTGTAAAACATCAACTTCGGTCGGCCGAAAATACCGCGGGTCAATCTCAACATACTTATGCCAGTCCAAATCGAGATTGCCGAACACCTCATCTAAAAACTCCCTCACCGAATGCGTCTCACCCGTGGCGATAACATAATCATCCGGCTTATCCCGCTGAAGTATCAGCCACATCGCCTCTACGAAATCGCCCGCATACCCCCAGTCACGTTTCGCATCCAGATTACCAAGGTATAGTTTATCCTGCAGGCCCAGCTTAATTCGCGTCGCCGCCCGCGTGATTTTTCGCGTAACAAACGTCTCACCTCGACGCGGCGATTCGTGATTAAATAAAATCCCATTGCACGCAAACAAACTGTAAGCTTCTCTATAGTTCACTGTCTGCCAGAAAGCGTACACCTTCGCACAGCCGTACGGACTGCGAGGATAAAATGGTGTCTTCTCATTTTGTGGTATCTCCACAACATTGCCGTACATCTCACTGCTGGACGCCTGATAAAATCTCGGCTGATTTCCCATCCTGCGAATTGCCTCAAGCAGCCGAAGTGTCCCCAACGCATCTGTATTAACTGTATATATCGGCGTGTCGAAGCTAACCCGCACATGGCTTTGGGCACCAAGGTTATAAATCTCGTTCGGCTTAATATCGTCTACGATTGTTGACAGATTACCACCGTCGGTCAAATCCCCGTAAACCAATTTAAGTCGCGGATTCTCGTGCGGGTCTTTATACAAATGGTCGATTCTGCCGGTATGGAACGATGAGCTTCGTCGTATAATACCCCACACTTCATACCCCTTTTCCAGCAGAAGTTCCGCAAGATACGAACCATCCTGTCCCGTAATACCCGTAACCAGCGCCTTCTTCATAATGTCCCCTTTTACTAACGAGTTTGTCGTTATGGGTTTCCAATCAACGAACTATGAACATTTAACGCTTTCAATAATCACCTCAAGCGCCTTAGCCAGGTTCGTCTTCGGCTCCCAGCCGATTGTTTTTTTAATTCGCTTTAAGCTTGGTACTCGCCGCATCATATCCTCAATTGGCCTGCCGTAAGCAGCCTCATACGGCACAAATTCCTTTTTGCTTTTGCTACCCGTCATTTCAATAATTTTATCAGCAAGACCTTCGATGGTAATCTCTTCACTTGAGCCGATGTTATACGCCTTCCCCACCGCCTGCTCGCAATCGCACAATCTGATAAGCCCATCAACGACATCCCCAACATAGCAAAAGCATCGCTTCTGTTGCCCGCTGCCGTATATCAGAACCGGCTCATTACTTAACGCCCATCGAACGAATCGCGGCACCACCATCCCGTATTGACCTGTCTGTCTTGGCCCAATTGTATTAAAAATCCTCGCAATTACCACATCTAATCCGTATTGTTGATAAAATGCCAGCCCTAAAAATTCATCTATCGCTTTGCTACAGGCATAAGACCACCGTGAAAAATTTGTGCTGCCCAACACAATATCGTCATCTTCACCAAAGGTAGCCGCCTCACTTTTGCCGTAGATTTCACTACTCGAAGCAAGCAGAATTTTTTTGCCGAACTTATTGCACGCCTCCAGCGCTACGCTGGTGCCGTTAATATTGGTCTCTATTGTGTGGACCGGCCTATCTGCTATCAGCTTAACTCCCACCGCCGCCGCCAGATGAAAAACAACATCGCTTTGTTCTACCAGACGCTCCATCAATTCAGTGTCGCGAATGTCACCTTCGGTAAAATCAAAGTTGCTGTTGTTTTTGAAATGCTCGATATTTTCTAAGCTGCCCGTGCTCAGATTATCGACGGCAGCTACCGTATCGCCGTCTTTCAGCAGCCGCTCTGTCAGATGTGACCCGATAAATCCCGCACCGCCAGTAACTAATACTCTCATAAAAGTCCTGTGGATAATATAAAAACCTTCTGATTAGAAGGATAAATAATCATTAATCAATCATCAATTTTGCTGGACTCCGTCCCCGTCGGCTGCGCCAAAAAAACACAGTCTCACCATTTTATCTGACCTTACTGGGTTATACTATTCTCAGTGGTTTAATGATTGGGGATGACCACCGGACTTCATATAACGTAAGTATCGGCAAATAAAGAACATAGCTTTAGTAAAGACACGCCTCCAGCAAGCTCTAAACACAGCTTTTGCAACGGAAATTATACGCTGTAAAAGCCCGATAAGTTCACGACACGCAAGGTCTTACATAATTTGAAGTTTGCCGTTGAGTAAAAGCCCCGCAAATCTCTCTAAATCTCGAAATATTCAGATTTCTGTATGTGCACCCTATTTCCTCGCCAAAAATCAAGGATTTTCCAGAAAATTTATTCTTTTCTTCGGATTTTTTACTTGACACTGGCGTCTAAATCTTGTATGGTGGCGCTTTAAAGTAGGGAAGGTGCTGGAAAGATGTGGAGGAGGGGTGTTTCAGGCTTTCCCCAGTGCGCTACATTGTTTACGGAGTCTGTTCCTGGCGCAGGCCATAGCTGCAAAAACGGCTGGTTTGTGTGATAGGATTTTGGGAAAGGAAGATAAACTAAAAGCAATCGCAGTTGCTGCGAAGTGTCAACCTTTTTTGGAGTAGTGCAAGATGAAAAAGTCAATTCTTTTAGGGTCAGTCATAATCACCCTTATAACGACGGTAAGTCTTCAGGCTAGCTTGGTTTCCAATGGAGATTTTGAGGCCGGAAACACAGGCTTTCTAACCGACTATATCTATATAGCCTCTCCGGGGTACCTTCACCCCGACCAGAGGTACACTGTGCATACAGACCCACATGAGGTTCACAGCGGTTTTACCTCCTATGGCGACCACACATCTGGAGCAGGAAATATGCTTATCGTCAATGCCGCCACAGCTGAAAACCAAACCGTATGGCAGCAAACAGTTTCGGTGACGCCTAACACCGATTACGTTTTCACCTACTGGCTGTCAAACTGCTACCCTGATGCCCCAGCCAACTTGCAGTGTTCCATTAATGGTTCTGCAATTGGCACCGGCTCTGCTCCCTCCGGCGAGAGTGGAGTATGGTATGAAGTATCTCACTCCTGGAACTCTGGAGTCAGCACCAGTGCTATGATTAGACTTGTGGACTTGACGCGTGTCTATAGTGGAGACGACTTCGCGATTGATGATATCAGCTTAATTCCTGAACCGGCGACACTTTTCCTTCTCGGCCTGGGCGGCTTGGCTTTGCTAAGAAAACGCAGGGCATAAGAAAATTAAAAGGGAGAAGCAAGATATTTAGCCCCGCGTTTTACGCGGGGTTTTTTGTTTTGAACATTTGAGATTTAAATTTCGAATTTCTACGCAATACGCATCACGAACTACTCCCCGTAATATGAGCAGTAGGTTTTATCCGTCTCCCACACTGTAACGCAATGCAGAACCGCCTCACCGAACTTGCCAGCCAGTTTATCCCACGCGAAAAACGCAATATTTTCAACCGTGGGATTTATCTTACCGAATGCAGCTACCTCCACGTTAGGACTAATCCGTGCGATAGAGATGTTTCTATTTTTGTTTCAATTTATCCCAATCGAGCTTATATATTTCAATCGGGCCGTAATAGGCATCACGGAATGCATCTATTCTCGTGCCAAGGATGCGGCAAATATGGTCGCAAAGAATGTCATCTCTAAACTTCGGCATCGACTGGGGCGGCTTAGCAATTCCATGAGGAGTAGGAAATGACCAGGCAGTTCTTACTGCGTAATCAAAACGATATTTGACCGCCCAATCTAAAGCTTGTCTCAGCGTAATAAAGTCGTAAGCTATCAACCAGGGGCCGTATTGATACTGGTTATGACCGACCCAGAAAATCGGGTCACCGTAGACCCGGCTTTCAGGCCCAACCACCAGTGCCACTCGTTCTATCACCCTGTTAAAATCAGACCCTCGCAAACGATAAAACATCAGCCCAATAGCTCCAATACACGTTGACAAGTAGATAATCGCTATACTTGCGCTGATAGCTAAACGGCTTTTATACCAACTCTTCAAAGGTACGCTTTCACCTGCCATAATTCGCCAGACCAGCCGAATTATCAAAACGCTGAAAAACGTAACAACAGCCGCAAGATATCGCGCTGTAACATTGACGGTGGCAAAGGACAGAATCAATACAAACAAGGCAATGATAGTGGCAGCAGTTTTGTCACCCACAGAAGACCGATACCACGCCACAATCCAAGAGACAAACATAATAATGGCAAGGGGGGCCCCTTTGGGCCACTGTAAAAAGCTCTTCCAGCGGATGATTTCACCGTACAGAAGTGATTTATGCAACATGCCAATCTGCATTTGTTCGGCGAAGCTAACCTGTGGGTCCTGAACGGCCCAGAAAACATAAATGATATACGGCAGAATAGATGCTGCGAGCCCCACACTTGACCACGCAATAAGCTGGCCTATTGGCCGTGTCCTCTGCCAGAAAATCACGGCACAGCTAATCGAAAAGATGGTGATTAAACCATTAGGATGCGTCAGGCAGCATAAACCGGCGAACACCCCTATAAGCAAAGCAGTCCATCGTGAGCCAGAATCAAAATAAACCACCATTAACCACAAAAATACCAATGCCAACGCCGTGTAATAAATTTCAGGCCGGCTGCGCCTGCTAACCTCGAAAAACCACGGCTGAATAATCGTCGCCAACGCAATCCAGAATGCCTGCTTTTCACCAAACCACCGACGCATTACAGCGTAGACACTGACGATAGCCAACACCCCAAAAATCACCGACCCAATGCGACTGGCCGCAATGCTGTAACCGCCAATCTTAAAAACTACAGCACAAACCAACGGCAGAACCACCCGATTCTGGACAAAATGAATCTCCATACCACCGAAACCTTCAACAAATGGATGTTTGAGTGTGCCTTCGTTGGCTAAATTATAGCCCAGTGATGAATCCCATACCTCATCCACGTAGATACGAGGAACGCGGCTAAGATATGCAGCCCCCAGCGCCGCTTGCAGCGCAATTAGAATAACTATATCTTGCTTCCAGCCGAACATTAGTCCCCTCTCGAGCGTAGATATGTTCTCAAAACATCTAATGCTTCATAATCACCGTCCGTAATACGAGCAATACGTCTTATCCGTCTCCCAAACGGTAACGCAATGCAGAACCGCCTCGCCAAACTTGCCTACTAATTTATTCCACGCGAAAAACGCAATATTTTCAACCGTGGGATTTATCTTACCAAACGCAGCTACCTCCGCGTTTAGATTCTTGTGGTCGAGCGTTTTTATAAGTTCGTCGTCTACTATTCTTTCAAATTCGCCGATGCGAAAGGTCTCTATGCCTGTCGGCTTTTTTATCGTAACCTCGACTACGTAGTTATGCCCGTGACCTGCAGGGTTTGCGCATTTGCCGAAAACCTCAAAATTACGGCTCTCGCTAAGCTCGTCATTCCACAGCTTATGCATTGCCGCAAATCCAAATTTCTCGCTAAAGTAAACCATTTTGAAATCCTCGCAGTCAATCGCTACCTTTCTAAAAGGGTTCAGCTTCAAGCTCAACTCACTCAGCTGCGCCTGCCCGAACTTATCAGCTAACTGTCCCCAGCTCACCCCTAAAAGACCAGCTATCTCCAAAAGCCCGATATGTTTACCTTCTCGAAAATTATTCCTTATACGTTCCGCAAAAATCGGCACCGCGTATTGGCGGACATTGCGGTCGATATCGGTTACGTTGACGACAAGCCCCGTTGTCGGCTCAACCTCACCGGCTAATTTCACACTCAGCTCTAAAAATATTGCCAGCCCTTCACCTGCCGGCTCAGACGCAAACGAATTAAAACCTATGCTGTCCTCTGCCAGAAAAGGATTTATCGAAAACTGAACCACCCTGCATAATTTATGCATAAACAATTCTCTTGCGCAATCACCCAAATCCAGAGTTAAATCTTTTTCCTATCTGCTATATGCTAAACCCCATCCGTTATTTTTCACTTTTGCATCAAACTCATAACCTCATTTCGGCTTCGCGGGTCTCTCTTGAATATCCCTCGCAGCGCCGATGTCACCATCATCGAACCCGGCTTCTTTATACCCCGAATCGTCATACAGCTATGCGACGCCTCCAGCACTACCGCCACCCCACGCGGCTTTAAGCTATTCATTATAAAATCGGCTATCTGGTATGTAAGTCGTTCCTGCGTCTGCAGCCGGTGGGCAAAACAATCCACAATACGGGCCAGCTTACTGACACCGAGCACTACACCCTTTGGCAGATACGCAACCGCCGCCGTGCCGATAAACGGCATCAGATGATGCTCACAGATGCTATAAAAAGGTATGTCACGCAGCAGAACTATCTCATCGTAATCCTCGCTGAAAACTCTGCGAAGATGCTTTTTAGGGTCCTCGTCCATCCCCGCCAATAGCTCAGCATACATCTTTGCTACCCGTTCTGGCGTCCCCTTCACTCCTTCACGCCCAACGTCTTCGCCGACCGCTAAAAGTATCTCTTTAACCGCCTTCTCTATCCTTTTCGTATCTACTTTCGTTTTGTCTTTATCACTCATCTTTTTTTCTGTCCTTATTTTCCTGCCATATTTATAAGATAACTCATTAGCAGCCGCACACCGAAGCCGCTTGCCCCTTGTTCTGAAAATGCTGTCTCTTTTTCTAACATATCCACCCCTGCTATATCTAAGTGTGCCCATTTAACTTCGTCCACAAACTGTCTCAGAAACGCCGCTGCCGCGCACGCCCCGCCCCACTTGCTGCCCACATTCCGCAAATCTGCTATCTTGCTCTTCATCTCTTCTGCGTACTCATCCCCGCTCGGCATCGCCCACACTTTCTCACCGCTTTCTTCCGCCGCCCGCTGCAATTGTTTTATCAGTTTTTCATCGTTGCCCATCAGACCAGCCATATGACTGCCCAGTGCAACCTTACACGAACCCGTCAACGTCGCTATATCGATAATAATATCGCATTTTTGTTTAACAGCGTAGCTGAGACCGTCACTCAGTATCAACCTTCCTTCCGCATCTGTATCCCGCACCTCGACTGTTTTACCGATGAACGTCGTAATAATGTCACCAGGCCGATAGCTCGTCCCGCTTGGCAGATTCTCCACCGCTGGTATTACCCCGTAAATATTTATTGGCAGTCTCATCTCCGCCGTTGCCTTCATTACCCCCAACACCGCAATCCCACCGGACTTATCTAATTTCATCTGGTCCATATCCGTCGAACGCTTAATACTTATTCCACCGGCATCGAATGTTACCGCCTTACCAACAAGCCCAATCGTAGGCCGACCGCCACGCTTGCCTGCACCGTTATATTTTAGAACAATAAATCTCGGCTTATTTCCCGAGCCAGCCCCCACCGCAAGCACTCCACCCATTCCCTTCACAGCTAATTCTTTCTCATCGAAGACCGCACAGCTAAGCCCAGCTGTGCTTTTTGCTATTCTTTTCGCTTCTGCCGCAAGTGCCGCAGGATTTAGCACATTGCCAGGCCGATTCGCTAACGTCCGCACAGTAGCTTGAGCTTTACCGATAATAACTCCCTGCAAAAGCCCCTTATTTAGCTTTTTTGTCTTCGCCGAGTCCGGGTCAATCAATTCAATCCTCAGCGAATCTGCTCGTGGTTCTTCGCTTTCGGTAACAAATTCATCATACCGATAGCTGCCGTAATACACTCCTTCTGCTATAGCCCGCCCCATCGCACTCAAATCGAACCGCCCGCCGAACGCACTATGCAGCGCCATACTTATATTTTTTACCTTCATTTCTACTGATTTTTTCCCGGCGTTTGCCGTCGCCTTGCGAACCGTATCGAGCGTCGCCTTTTTCTTTTTGCCCAGACCGACCAGCATAACTCTCTTAGCGCCTATTTTGCCGTCGCCGTAAACGACAGTACTTGTCCCTTCTTTGCCTTTGAAGTCCCCTAATTTAATCAATCGCTCAATAGCCCCGCCGAGCTTGCGGTCAAGCTCTTTATTTAATTTATCAAGCACTTTAACATCTGAGAACTGCCCCACCACAAGCAGCTCTGTTTTGCATTTACTAAAATCCACCCTCCGCGTTTTCATTTCAACATTTATAATCTCTTTCATTCTCTTCAACCTTTGTCTTTTCTGCGGTTAATTCTTCTTTTTTGCTCGGTGCCTCAAATAGCTCTCGATAAACCCATCGAGTTCCCCATCCAGCACCGCCTCGACATCACCTTTCTGAAACTCGGTTCGATGGTCTTTAACCATCTGGTATGGCTGCAATACGTAGCTGCGAATTTGATTTCCCCAGGCGATTTGCCCTTTTTCACTATACAGTTTTGCCACGTGCTCATCTCGCCTTTGTTGCTTAACCATATACAATCTCGCCTTGAGCACTTTCATCGCCTGCGCCCTATTT
>Ga0111206_152_pt1 | contig 20488 bp, 15 predicted proteins | sample DeeMarSWOR152_54_FD_80376 | JGI IMG/M metagenome (GOLD analysis project Ga0111206, IMG submission 80376) | Coxiella sp. DG_40 | reverse complement strand
ACCGTCTCTTTGTCGGATATCATGGATGGCGACTGCGGGGTAATATCGGTGTTTATTCGGCTCCACTTGCTTTCATTCAACGGTTCAAAACCTTCCGGCAAAGCAGCTTCGGCCAGTTCCCTATCGGTTATCATCTCTGTTGAAGCTACAACCAATCCCTGCTGCAGGCCTGATTTAAGCCGTTGCGCTCGCGGTGCTATTATCTCCAACATCTCCCGTTCAGGCTCAATTACTTCTTCCTCCGGCTTAGTAACTTCAGGTTTAATAGGCTCAACTATTGCTTCTCTGCCGGTAACAGCACGCGAAACATAAATGTTGCTCACGTTAAACTGCCTTATCCCCCACGCTGTCGCAAGTGCATCAGTCAACCTGAAATCATATCGCGGAATCTCATATCTACTTGGCCTTGCTACACCATCACCCCATATTGAAAAGGTGCGCTTTTCTGAACCAAGCAATGTAACGACGACCGACGGCTCTTTCAATACGCTCGGTGAAAGGATTTGCCTAATCTCATCTTCAAGCTGTGATTCAGTCAACCCTGCTGCCTCAACAACCCCAACTTCCGGTATGGATATCTTGCCGGTCTCGGTAACGATATAATCGTTCAAAAACGGCTGGCCCTCCTGAAGCAGCTCAAAGATGTTCACCCTGACAATATCGCCGGGATTAAAAGTATAGTCGCTTTCCATTACCATAACATCTATTGGCCGAGGCTCTTCCGCACCTTCCCAGACCGGTGGAGTTTCTTCTGCAATACCCAAGGAATCCAGTATCACATTTACCGACGGTACAGGACGAAACCTGCCTATTTGTGTAGGGTCGAAAAACTTATTGCCGCAACCAGCCAGGCAAATACTTAAAACAGATACAATCACTATAAGCCGTATGTCCGCCCTGTTAGAAATTTTCCCCGAGCATCTGGTGTGCCTCAAGTTTTGAACCATATTGCTTCTCATCATAGAGTTTCTAACGGGGTTCATATAAACCAAAAATCCTTATACAAAACCTAAACAAAGGTTCTTGTTAAAATAGCTTATGCGCTTATAACTTATGAACTTATAATCGGTTTAACACCTTGTTTGCTTAACTTTTTTACCTGCCATAAAAATGATGTTACAAAGAAATTAAATGCCATCAGCTTATATCATCATTAAAACATCAATGTCCCATAATTTCGGGATGATAGAGTAATAGCCGAACTGGAAAACTGCGATTTTTTGTCTGTTGCAACCATAGTTATGTAAAGCAGTTATAAAATTTACCTCCTTTGCCAACACAGCGAAATACCCCTCCTCGCCTTTTATAAAATGACCCATAATTTGTTTATACAGTCCAAAAGCAGGATTTGTTCGCTATGCCCAGTTTGTTTTTCACCCGATAATTACCGCAGTTCCAATATAGATACAACACGTAAGATTATCCGAGTATGGCTAAAGTTTTTTTGAAAAAGTAAGGGTGCTTAACGGAATAAAAAGGCAACAACACTCAACAAAATTATTACACGTTCTAAAAGTAAGTCCTTATAATTGAAGTAGTTGTGAGTTTTATTAAGAAATGGTTAGTTTTTTATGCAAATATTTGCTTTTCTTGGAAATTCATCACCAAAAATACCCCCGCAGTTCCCTCCGCCTTTCAGGCAGCTTAATCAATCCAGTTTATTCAATAAACTTTAATAAATATCCACTTTAACCAGACGTTGCTGCAAAACACCTCTAAAGTCAGTTGTAAATATCTCTATTCTGGTAGGGAGTAAAATGCCTTTTTTCACAACTGAGCTATAATCATAACCACGAACAGCTAAAAACTTCTCCCCAGAAGTATCAGCAAACCAAATCATATCAACCAGAGAGCTGTCCTTGTTCTGATAGAAAACAATTTTAGACCAGGATGGCTTAACATAACCGGCAACATCACTGTTAACATCGCTGGCTGTCCATTCAACTGGATAATACCACAGACCTTCCATTTTGACCGGCTTGAGCTCCTCGGTAAACACAACCTTACTTTCTAAAAGGCGCACCGGCGCCGTTACTATATTGCGCATCGCTTCTGCAAAATAGCGCCCCTCCAATGCGATTGGTAAATCTACCTGCTTAGCCCCTCCCAAAATACTAAAGCTATTTCCCGTCAATTGCCAAGCTAATTTACCCTGCGGCTCATAAGCTGAAATCAGAATAGAATTCGACCAAGGGTAAACCTCATAATGATGTTCGGTCAGATAAAAGCTGCCATCCGGTTTATAAAAAGTAACCACACCATCAAATTGAATATTTTTCGTTTTTATCCATCTCTGGTATCCGCCTGTAGCTGCAATTGCCCGAGGTGTATAATCATTGGTAACAACAATCGCATTAACGTCAGGCCCATAGGCTAACACATCTACATCCGACTCAGGCTGTCGCTGACAGCCCGACACAGCAAAAGTCAACATAAAAAGAAACCATATTGTCTGTTGTGAGAACCGATTAATCATTATGCTCTCCTAAATAATACAGTTTGCAGTTCATAATCTTTGAGGTGTCAACTACTACCTCAATCGCATTTTAATTTTGCGAGCTGCTCCATTAAAGCATATCTGTGGGTCGCATCGCTGGTGGCAAGTTTGAGCAGTTCTTTTGCCGCCTCAGGTTTTGATTGCTTCAGGGTGCGATAACGGTTCTGGCCATAGGCATATTCCTCGAAGTCAAGTATAGGGGCTTTCGAATCAAGCTGAAGCGGATTTTTGCCCTCGTCCTTAAGTCTCGGGTCGAACCTATACAACGGCCAATGGCCGCAGGCGACGGCTTTCTTCTGCTCCTGATAGCCTGCCGTCATATTGATACCGTGAGCAATACAGTGCGAATAAGCAATTATAAGCGAGGGCCCTGGGTAGCCTTCGGCCTCAACAAATGCCTTCACTGTCTGACTTGGATTTGCGCCCATCGCCACATTGGCAACATAAATATTTCCATAGACAATAGCAAGCAGTCCGAGGTCTTTTTTAGGAGAGGGTTTTCCCGCCGCTGCAAATTTGGCAACCGCTCCTCTCGGCGTAGATTTGGACATCTGCCCACCGGTATTGGAATAGACCTCGGTATCCAAAACAAGGACGTTGACATCGGCCCCGCTGGCCAGAACATGGTCAAGCCCGCCGTATCCAATATCATAAGCCCAACCATCACCACCAAGGGCCCAGACAGATTTGCGGACAAGATAATCAGCGACAGCCAATAGCTGGCGGCAATCTCCGCAGTTGCTCTTTTTGCATTGCTCCTTGAGTTTATCTACCCGAGCACGCTGCTGCTCGACAGCAGCCTGGGCCGGGTCGTTGGCCAATGTAGCTGCTCGGATTTCTTCTGCTAATTTAGCATCAACACAGCCTTCATTTACCACTCTACCCAGCAAATCAATCGCCCGTTCTTTGAATTTGTCAACCGTCAATCGCATACCCATAGCGAATTCGGCGTTGTCCTCAAACAAGCTGTTGCTCCAAATCGGTCCCCTGCCATCGAATCTCTTTCCATAAGGAGTCGTCGGCAAATTGCCGCCGTAAATCGACGAACAGCCTGTTGCATTTCCAATCATAGCCCTGTCACCAAATAGCTGCGTCAGCAGTTTCACATAAGCGGTTTCTCCACAGCCTGCACAAGCACCGGAATATTCAAACAAAGGCTGAATCAATTGACTGCCCTTTACGGTATTGGCGCGGAATCGTTCCAGGTCTGTATTTGGAATTGAAAGGAAGTATTTATAATTCTCTCGCTCCTGCTCGCGGAGTGGCTCCTGCAGAGCCATATTGATTGCCTTTCTGCCCGTCGGTTGTTTGTTTTCATCCTTTTCCTCGGCAGGACAGTTAAGCACACAGGCACCGCAGCCTGTGCAGTCTTCCGGAGCCACCTGAACGGTAAATTTCATACCGGCAAAGTCTTTGCCTTTTGCATCGGTGCTTTTGAATTCCTTCGGAGCATCTTTAAGATACTTCTGGTCGTAAGCCTTTATCCTTATAGCAGCGTGCGGACAAACCAAAGAACACAACCCGCACTGAATACAAACATCAGGCTGCCATTGAGGAATATCGACCGCTACGTTGCGCCTTTCGTATTGTGTCGTGCCTGACGGGAATTTACCATCAGCCGGCATCTTACTAACAGGCACCTTGTCGCCACGAAGAGCTATAAGCTCGGCGGTAACTTCCTTAACAAAATCAGGTGCATCATCCGGAACCGGCGGCCGCATCTTTATCTTGCTGGTTACACTGCCAGGAACTTTTACCTCATAAACTCTTTCGAGGGCGCCGTCGACGGCTGCGTAGTTCATTTCAACGATTTTTTGGCCCTTTTTGCCGTAAGTGTCTTTAATCGCATCCTTGATGGCTTTAACGGCTGTATCGAGAGGGATGATATTGCTAATCTTGAAAAAGGCGGTTTGCATAATTACATTAATTCTCGGCCCTAACCCGAGCTCCTGTGCAAGTGAAATCGCATCGATAACGTAGAACTTCAATTTCTTTTCGATTATCTGCTTTTGCACCTCCTGCGGCAGAGTATTCCAGACCTCATCTTTGCCATGCATACTCGTAAGCAAAAAGGTGGCACCTTTGCGAACGGCTGAAAGCATATCATACCTCTCAAGAAAACTTGGGTTATGACAGGCAACAAAATCAGCCTCCGTTACAAGGTAGGGTCTGCGGATAAGATTCTTTCCGAATCGCAGATGCGACACAGTAACGGTTCCTGCTTTTCTGGAATCGTAAACAAAATAGCCCTGTGCATAATTGTCCGTCAACTCGCCGATAATTTTTATGGAGTTTCGATTTGCACCTACCGTCCCATCGGCACCGAGGCCCCAGAACATTCCGGAGAAAAGTCCCTGGCCGGCAACCTCGAAAGATTCATCAACTTCAAGGCTGGTATTGGTTACGTCATCAATAATACCGACTGTGAAACCATTTTTGGGCTTTTCGGCATCGAGATTATCAAAAACGGCCTTTACCATAGCCGGCGTAAACTCTTTCGAGCCTAGACCGTATCGTCCACCGACAATTACAGGATACTTTTCGAAAGGCGCTTTCTTTTCCGCCATTTCTTCGCCGATAGCTGTTCGAACATCAAGGTATAACGGCTCACCAAGTGCACCTGGTTCTTTTGTCCTGTCCAGCAGCGCTATCTTTTTGACGGTTTTTGGCAAACAGCTGACAAAATCCTTGCCGCTGAATGGCCTGTAAAGCCGCACCTTCACCACGCCGACCTTTTGACCTTTAGATACGAGGAATTCAACTGTCTCGTGAACGGTATCGGCGCCCGAACCCATAATAACGATAACTTTTTCTGCGTCTTTCGGCCCGACATAATCAAACAAATGATAACTGCGTCCGACAATCTTGGCGAATTTATCCATTGTCTGCTGCACAATCTGCGGCGCAGCTAAATAGAATTTGTTCACTGTTTCTCTGCCCTGAAAATAAACATCGGGATTTTGCGCTGTGCCGGAAATCTGTGCTCGGTCCGGGGACAACGCTCTTGCTTTATGTTCTGCAACTTTGCTGTCATCAATCATCGCTCGCATATCATCGAACGTCAACTCCTCGACCTTCTGGACCTCGTGGCTGCTCCTGAAGCCGTCAAAGAAATGCAAGAACGGCACCCGTGAGGCCAATGTTGCCTGCTGAGCAATAAGCGCAAAATCACTAACCTCCTGAATGTTACAGGAGCAAAGGAAGCAGAAGCCTGTCTGGCGACAAGCCATAACGTCCGAATGGTCGCCGAAAATAGAAAGCGCCTGACAGGCCAATGAACGGGCTGAGATATGAAAAACAGTCGGCAGCAGCTCCCCTGCTATCTTATACATATTGGGAATCATCAGCAAAAGCCCCTGCGAAGCGGTAAAGGTCGTCGTAAGAGCACCCGTTGCCAGTGCACCATGCACCGCACCGGCTGCACCGCCCTCCGACTGCATCTCCGTAACAGAAGGAACCGTCCCCCAGATATTAGTTTCGCCTTTGGCTGTCTTTTCATCGGCAATTTCCCCCATAGGCGAACTCGGCGTAATAGGATATATTGCAATCACTTCGTTTGTAGCGTGTGCTACGTAGGCCGCCGCCATATTGCCGTCAATTGTAATCATTTTACGCTTCATAGCTTCTCCACTTCACTAACATAATATTTATAAACAACTTAACAGGCTTTCATCACTACAGAAGGCCTTCAAACTGCATCCCAAAAACACTTTTATACAACTTTTCACCAAATTAAGCAATGCAAATTTCATCCATAAAGAAAGATGGGGTGTATATTTAGTTTGTAGATAATTTCTCAAGCTGCCAAGGGTCTTGCCATCCATAATTGTTCCCACTTTTAGTTCAGTATTGATAGTCCCGGTGCATAAGCCGGGATTAGACCGGGCGGCAGTGCCCTCTTTTCTTTGCGCTTCTTCATCACGCCAAAAAAACTAAGATTTTAGGGAACAGATGGCTTGTTTTGCGCATCTTAATTATTGTGAAAAACGCAGCCACGCCTATGGCGGGTAAATTTTGAGGTGTTTTGACTGGATTTATCTGCTGAAAAATTGTATAATGTCAAATATCAATAATTTTGAGAGGGTATTGCGATGAGGACTTATAAAAATAGAGGAAAAGAGGAATTGAGTCCGCGAAAGGTTTTTCTGCTGATTCTTACATTTTTAACTTTTGTGGTTTGTCCGGTGCGAGCAACATCTGAGTATTATATTATCGATATTAGAACACTTGGAGAAGATCCAGAAAGTAAGGCATTTGGAATAAATGATCGTGGACAAGTGGTTGGCTATTCTGGAATGGTTCAAGGGCCTGAAGAAGGGAGGCGTGCGTTTATATGGGATAGTACGAATGGTATTCGGTCTCTTGGTACACTTGGCGGAAATCACAGCGAAGCATATGGAATAAATAACGCAGGACAGGTAGTAGGAAGATCTACATTGCTAGGCAGGGAAGGTGATGTTCGTGGATTTATATGGGAAAATGGTTCAATGAGTGACTTAGGAACATTAGAAGGAGGTTGGACAGAAGCCCACGAAATAAATAACTCTCGCGAAGTAGTAGGATACTCAGTTTTATCAAGCTCAGTAACAGCCTTTTTGTGGAAAAATGGTTCGATGAGTAATCTTGAATCGTTGATCGGCAACAGCCATGGATATGCTATCAATGATGCTGGCCAGATAGTTGGGTATGTTAATTCGGTCGCCTTTATGTGGGAAAACGGCATTACAACGCTGCTTGGTACACTTGGTGGAAATCGTAGTTATGCTTGGGACATTAACAACAACGGACAAATAGTCGGCTCATCCGGTACCGGAGGCTATCCCAGTTATTTTCATGCATTTTTTTGGGAAAACAGTACTATAACTGACCTTGGGACGCTTTCGGGTAACTGGAGCGAAGCTTACAGCATAAACGACACCGGCCAAATAGTCGGACAGTCAGCTGGGCATGCATTTCTTTGGGAAAACGACACCATGACCGACCTTAACGAGTTTTTACCCATTGGTTCTGAGTGGTTGTTACTAGAAGCAACTGCTATTAATAATAAGGGCCAGATTGTAGGTTGTGGCTATATCAGCGGTAAACTGCACGCATTTCTTATGACACCACTGATTTATGCTGATATGGATATAAAACCTAATGCACTCAACTTGGAAAATAAAGGCCGATGGGTGACCTGTGAGATATCTATTCCAGAAGATTTCAATGTTGCAAACGTTAATTCGGCAAGTGTGCGACTTCAGGGTGAAATTCAGCCAGACTGGATATGGTTTCACGAGAATCAAAATGTTTTGATGGCCAAGTTCAATCGCTCAGTGCTACAGGAAGTTTTAGAGCCAGGAGAAGTGGAACTGACCGTAAGAGGTTCTTTTGAGAATGGGACATATTTTCAAGGTTCAGATACGATAAAAGTAATAGATAAGGGACATAAAGAGAAATAAATCTATTTGATATCTTCTTGCTAATAACATTTTTAAGGAGAGAGAAAAATGTCACTTGGAAAGAAATCAAATGTTATTCTATCAATCATCCTCACCATTCTTCCCAGCACAACATTTGCCAGGTCTGTATATGTAATCAGCGATACCGGAGATTCAAATCTGGCAGCATATAGAATCGAAGGCACAAGCCTAATCGCCCAGCCATTAAACTACATCTGTCAAGCCGATGGAGCTGTTGGACTGGCTCTTGACCCTGATTCGGCAACTATGCTTGTTACATACGAAGGCTGTAAGAGAGTCATAGATTCCATAAACGCCGAAATAGCCCAAATGCAAGAATAGCTAACTGGTCGGCTTTTTCTCGCCCACAAATATGATATGCACTCAGAAAGATATACTTGAAAACTGTGGTAAGAAATGCAAGATTGCTACGACTGTGTCCTAGCCGCTAAGAGAAATGCTTCAATATTATCCGTCGAGATACCCGGCGACATACCTCCACCGCAGGACATAATAATACGCCTCCTGTCTATAACCGCATCGAGCGCAGCCTTTACGCTGTTGCGCACATCCTCGGCCGTGCCGACCGAAAGGACATCATGTGGCGGAACGTTTCCAAGCAATGTAACAGAATTTGCAGTGAGTTTCTTCATCTCCGTCAACGAATGGCGGAAACTGAAGTTGAATAAATTAACACCAATTTCCGCCAAACTCGGCGCACAAACCAAACCCGCAGAATCATTGTGGAAGAATTTAACGGTAACATCAAATGATTGAAAAATCCGCAATAAATAAGGAAGCGCCATTTCTTTGAAATCATCCTCTCCCAAAAAACCGACGATGTCATCGAGGACCAATATACCGATCGGGATTCGTGCGGATGGCTGTGAGAAATTCTGTGCAGCCCATAAGAAACGTGGCCACGTTCAATGGCCCACGTGAGACAGCAAACTTGATGGCGTGACCTTCTTTTACAATCCGAGGTTGGTAATGTTTCAGACGATGGATAACAAACGGCAGCAGACCATCCGTTCGCGGGTTAGGCTTGTGGAGGAAAGGGACCTGCTGGACATCTTTAATGATTTTATCAGCATAGGGCAATTCGTTGTCTTGCCATGAGCATTTTGTCCCGAAAGCAGACGGCTCCGTGCACATACCAAATTCTGCCCAGAAACCCGGCAGAAACATAACATCCGGAAACCGGCACACGGCTTTAAGGTTGGCCTCGAACCACATCTGCTCACTGGCAAAATAGTCCATCACCGACATTCCCGCCCATCCCGGAAGCCAGGGACTGTCGATAATAAATCCCACCGGCAACGGCTCGATTACCTCACCATTGATTACGGCTATTAGTTTCTTCCACTGTTCATTAGTCATAAGTATTTTCTTTCTGCAACAATGTCGTTTGTTTCCGTAATCGATGTTCGAGAACGGTTTCAAACCGGTGTCTTAAAAAGCTTTGATGGGAACCTCCGCCCCGGCCCTTTCAGCCGAAACATATCCACTGTAAATCGTCGAGATGCAATCGGCAGCAAGATAGCTGTTGCTCTCCACCGGCTCACCATACGCCACAGTCCGGTAGAATGCCTCAATCTCTTGGGGATAACCTGTAAACCAGTCTTCACCTGGTGAAGGTGCGGACCAGCCCTGCTTCGTGCCGATTTTTTCCACCACATAAATATCCTTAAAATTATCATCTACGGGATTATAGGTCTGCATAGCTGTGTTGGGATTGATATTGCAGATGGTCCGGTGATTATTCGCAGCGACCTCAAGCCAGTTATGAACACCACCGAGGATGATATCGGAGGCGATGATATCCGCAACAGTGCCATCCTCGAAGACCACGTGCATAATGGAAAAGTCCTCGATATCGTGGTAGTTTGCACGAATATGTCCCTCGTCTCTGAAATTCTTCATCCGCGTCAGTGCGTGAGTACGCGCCGAGACCGCCCTGGGACGGATTGACTTACCATCTCTGGCAGCTCCTTCCACACGTTTTAGATAAAGTGCTGCTGTCAGCGGGTGACAACCCTTACCCATAAGTGAGCCGCCACCTGAGAACTTCCAGAAACCGTAGGCCTTCGAATGCGAGCCGGAATGAGCCTCCTCGCCGTGCATCCAAAGAATCTGTGCACCGGTTTTTTCGATAATTTCCCGTTCTTTTTGAATAGACGGCGCATAGACCCAGTTCTCAGCATAAAGGATTTTGCCCTTGCTCTTTCCCTCAGCCTCAAGCATTCGCTCGATGCTCGCCAGGGCGCAATCAAGCGCATCCTGTTTGGGAAAACTGTCACCGTTGAACCCAGCCCCTGCAAGGGGCGGGGTGAAATCCTCCGAGCTGTCACCGAAATAGCCCGTAAGCGGCTTTTCTACAATTGCAAACTTGTCACGCTCAAGTGCTGCGACTGCTACTGGTTCATGAGCTGCAGGCGGTGTGCAGACGTGAATGACGTCGACCTTATCAAGGAGCGCCTCAAGACTGTCAAAGGCACCGATACTGCGTTCTTCGGCAAAGGCTTGACGCTTCTCTTTCGTGCGACAAAAGACCCCAATTACATCAACGTCAACTCCATAAACCTTTTTAATGGCTTCAAAATGAAAGCTCGCTGCAAAGCCAGCGCCGATAATGCCAGTGCGAATGGTTTTCTTGTCCATACAAAATATACCCTACCTCAATTTCATTTTAGCCGCTTATTTATTTGTGCCATCAATGGCCCGAACTTTAGTACCAGATACTGCCTTAGCGGCCTGTTTGTACTGCTCGAAAATCTGCTCTATCCCTGCTGTTCTCGCATCTCCAGCATGAATGACAACACGATAACGCAAAGTAAGTATCTCACCTTTAGGTAGTTCCGTGCGGTCACCTTCCGGCCAGAACATTGGTGTCGGTGAGAAGAAACCGTAGTCGCGAGTGAACCATTTGGATGGGAACCAACGGTTATCCGGATGCTGCAAAATAGCAATCCCTTCAGTAACACCATCTCGCGCGCCGCTGTAGTCACACCATGGCGAGGCAACACCCCATGTGCCCTTCTCGCCGGTTTTGCCCTCGGCGTTGATTAGCAACCCGCCGGAGTTAACACTTAACTCAGGCACCACGCGCGCAGAAAACAGCGAATGATTCGTCTTCAAAATGCAGATGTCTACCAGCGGCTCCAGGCCAATTTCAAAATCAATGAATCGAAGGTCTTTTCTCGGTGCAGTGATGATAACACGGCGAAGGTCACGGATGATAGGTTCGGCTTCGTCTTGCCGCCAGAAACACTCATCTGCAAAAACAACTCGGTCGCCAGAAGCCTTAATGATTTTTACACCCTGCGAAACAATCTGACCTTTCTCGTTACCTTCCTGCCAGTAGTTGCCACCGTTGACTTGGTCACAACCGAAGAACAGCGAATGATGATGGGGATACGGCTGTGATGATTCGGTCGTTATGGACTTGCCGGATGCCGGTCCATTCACCGGCCAAAAGTATGGATACTTCTGCGACCCGGCAAACTTATAGCACGTAAAAACCTCCCCGCCGACGGTAACTACAAGCTGATTCTCTTCGAGCTTCACGGCAACAGATGCCGGTGTCGCTTGCTCGGCGGCAATCAATTCTACCGGAGTCAAATTGCTCCAGCCAGCAACTACAAAGAAAACTGCAACGAATTTAGTCCGGCGATTCATCTTGCACTTCTTAATAAAACTGGTTGCGATGTTCGGTCTTTATGACTTTTCTTACAGATGCCACGGGCTGCGCATTGGTTTGGCCAGCATACGATTAGCCTCATCATCATTGATAAAACATTCTCGTTCCGGACTCCATTTTAACTTCCGGCCAAGTCGCATCGCAATGGCACCGAGAAGGCATATAGTATTGGAGCGGTGGCCAATTTCAACAGGTGCAACCGTTTCGGCGCGTGACTTGATACAATCGAGAAAATTCGCTTTATGGTCATTGCTCTTGTAAAGGTGTATCTCATTGGACTTAATTGTAGAGCTCAGCAGCGACTTCGGATGCGCATCGATATATCCCCGCTTCACATACACCCACCCTTCCGTCCCTTCGAAAACAACACCTTGTTGATTCTTTATGTTGTCCGCACAAATAACCTTTACCCCGTCGGCATAGTTATACTCGATGCGAAAAGGCCCGTGCACATCCCACAGCCCGTCCCTTGGATATTCCGTCTGGCCCTCAATTTCGACAGGCCCTGTATATTCCGTGCCCATCCCCCATTGGGCGATATCATTATGGTGGCTGCCCCAGCCTGTAATCATCCCCGACCCATAATCAGATATTCGAAGCCATCCTGGTCGGCTATAGTCGTTTTGAGGATGGACACGCTCCTCGGTATAAGGTGCCCAGGGTGCTGGCCCCAGCCACATATCATAATCCAGATTCTCAGGAACCGGCATAGGCGGCCGAGGCCCAGTAGCAGGGTCCTCCGGCAAACCTATTTTCACCGTGTGCAATTTGCCAATCCTCCCGTTGCGAACCAACTCACAGGCGAAACGAAAGCTCGAATCGGAACGCTGCTGACTTCCAACCTGAAAGACACGGCCGTAGCGACGAACAGTGTCACTTAACAGACGTCCTTCTTTAATGGTCAGTGTCAAGGGCTTTTCCAGATAAATATCTTTACCGGATTTTGCTGCAGCAATCGCAGGCAGAGCATGCCAGTGGTCAGGAGTAACGATTGAAACCGCATCAATATCACTTCGCGCAATCAGGTCTCTAAAGTCTCTATATGCGGCACAGCCTTTATATGTTCCACTTGGGTACTTCTGATTATAATGCTTTTCAACAAGTTGCTGGGCATACTTGAGTCTTTTAGCATCGACATCGCATACAGCGACAACCTGGGCCTGGCCAAATGCCATAATCTCCTGCATGTCTTCCAGTCCCATACGCCCAACACCGATACACCCTATCGTAATCCTATTACTCGGCGCTTCAGCCCCCAGCACTGAGGAGTTAATAACATAAGGGACACCAAATACAGCACCGGCAGCTGCAGCAGCCGTCTTCTTCAAAAAGCCACGTCTGGACAGATTTATGGTTTTCATTTCCGTTCTTATTTTTATGGCAGCTTCTCCAGCTTGACCTCCGGTGGATAGGCAAAATCCTGCCAGAACCGCTCAGCCTGCTCTACACTTGGCTGGCCGGAATAAACGCACAACCGGTATTGAAAAATATAATCATTGTCCGGCAGTAGTGTCCAATCTTCCTTTTGAATCGGACAAAAATTGAAAAATATATCCCCTTCAGGCCAGATGCGCATCGGCTCGGGATGCTGATGGTTTTGGGGATGGCTCATAAACAGCACACCCGCCGGGCCTTTCGAAGTCGGGCCGAACACATTGCACCACCGCCCGCGTGTCCCGTGCCCATCCTTACGTGTCTTGCCCTCCGAGGTCAGGTAATTACTGCTGCTATCCTTCCACTGGCCCGTTGCGCGAAAACCAAGGCCTCCATATCTGTGCTGTAAAAGGTGAAGCGGGCTTGAAGAAGCACATCGCTGCTTCGAAGTGTAATCCAGCAACCAGTATTCATCCGGTCTGGCCGGATTCCAGACCCGCACATCCAATTCTTCATTGAGAGCGACTTTTTCGCCTTTGGGTGCACTGAGGTCGACGTGTTCCTGAATCGCCCGGAAACCTCCAAAAACCGGGCCACCTGTCATAGAGTCAAATTCCACAAAGCGAACAGTGCCCTGGCCTGCACCAAGATTCCAGAAATCTACCTGTCTTCCTTCAAATTCTGTTTTCGTCCAGGGCATCCACAAACCTATATGGTGAAGATGGTCATTCGGGTGTATACAGGTAAGGACCTCTCCTGCAGGCGACCAAAGAGGATGAATAAATCCGCTGCGGGCATAGAGGGGACTCGCTCCTTTCGGCGGCAGAACAACAGCGTGGTTATATCTAAGAAGCTCTCTGCCGCCTACCTCGAACTGTAAAAATGAATCGTTCCTTACCACCTCAACGGTTGTCGCTTCGACATATGGGCCCTGCAGTAATTCATAGACACGCTTGGTCCCCGCCGGAGTCGTCCCGGAGATAATCCACATCAACTGAGCCGGATTGCCGGACGCAACCTGTGATGGAACCGCCAGCCGCTCAGAACCTTTGATTTCCTCAAGACGCAGCGGTGCCAAACCTACGTCATCAACCGCGACAGATACAGGCGTATCAATTCGCGTATATCTTCCCGCTTTTACCGTGATTTTCGCCAGCGGCTCAGCAACAGCTATAGATTGAACTGCTAAGGCCAGCAATAAAACGAAAAAAGCACTCGACAAGCTCGGTCTTAATTTTTCATTTTCCAATTTTTGTCCTCCTGCTAACCTAATATTCTGCACAAATATCTGCGGCACGCTTACACACATTATCACTATTCAAGCTCAAAGAGCTTGAGCCACTGTTCGGTTTCGCTCTCGGTTATCCCCAGGTGTTTTGCCGGCGGTTCCTTTGCAGCTTTTTTACGGCTCAACCGCCTGCAGAGCTTCTCCCAGAAAACCTGCGACTTCACCACCGCAGCTTTTCTCCCCCGGGCTGCATCCCACAATCTCCTGTCGGCACTTACAATCGTCAATCTCTTCGGAGCCGTGCTTGCTTTTATTTTACTCTCAATTACAGCATCGGCATCGCTGCCAAGGCCTGCAAAAAATACCTCCAGAGTATTTATGTTATCAAATAAGCTTTTATCCTGTGGGCCTGTGCCGTCAAAAACAATCTCACCTTTTTCATCGGTCAATCTCAAATACTCGCTGATAATCCGGCACAACCGAAATTCACTGATTGACTCTGAGCCCTCAGTTACCTTTTTAATTGAATGAAGCAAATTATGACCGTCAATAATAAGCGGCATCTATACGTTATCCGCAGAAAATCTTATTTCACCGCCGACGATTGTTTTTTCGACCTTGCCTTTTACCTTCCACCCGTGGTAGGGACAGTTTCTGCTCTTGGAGCGGAATTTATTTACATCAATTTCATATTCAGCATCCGGAGCGATAATAATAACATCTGCCTGCTTGCCTACACCGAGCGTGCCCTTGTCAACGCCGATTATCTTGGCCGGCTTTGCCGTCATTAGTTCGATAAGCCCTGGCCAATCTAGAATACCCGGTTCTATAAGGGCCTTAACGTAAAGACCCAGAGCGCATTCCAGAGAAGCTATGCCGAAAGGCGCAGCTAAAAATTCAAGCTCTTTCTCACTCTGTAAATGCGGGGCGTGGTCGGTTACCAAAGCATCAACCAAACCCTCGGCAATCGCCTGCTTTAGAGCTTCGATATCTTTTTCCGTTCGCAGGGGTGGATTTACTTTGTAGTTGGTATCATATTCGGCGCAGCAGTTTTCGGTTAAAAGCAAATGGTGTGGCGTAACCTCACAAGTAATAGGCAGGGAATCTTTTTTGGCTTGCCTTATCAGCTCAACCGCGCCGGCTGTCGATATATGCTGGGCGTGGTAGCGAATCTGCCCCTCGCGAAGCTTTTTGACAAGCTGAATATCCCGCCAGAGCATCACCTGTTCAGCTAAGGCATCGGCCCCGGGCAGGCCGAGTATTGTTGAATAATAGCCAGCATTCATAACACCGCTACCAGCAAAACCATCGTCCTGGCAATGCTGGGCTATCACCACGTTGAACATAGCAGCATATTTCAGCGCCCGCAGCATAACCGCTGGATTCTGAACGCCGTTACCGTCGTCGGTAAAGCCAACTGCGCCGGCCTCAGCCATAAAACCCATCTCGGCAAGCTCAACACCTTCCCTATTTTTGGTGATGGCGCCCATCGTATAGACGTGGGTTTTCCTGGCCACCCTTGCCTTGCGATGGATATATTCGACATCGGTTTCATTTTCGATAGGTGGGTTTGTATTCGGCATACAGACAACCGAAGTAAAACCGGCTGCCACCGCCGCCGCTGAGCCGCTCGCTATCGTCTCTTCCTCTTCATCGCCGGGTTCGCGAAAGTGAACGTGAATATCAATAAGACCGGGTGTTACCAACTTACCAGATGCGTCGATAACTGTCCTATGGTCTTGAGTCTTGGGTCTTGGGTCTTGGGTCTTCTCTCCAACATCGGCAATTTTCCCATCGACAATAAAGATATCGCATACTTTATCGACGCCATTCGCAGGGTCTATTACCCGCCCGTTTTTTATCAAAAGTTCGGAATCCATAAAACTTTAAGCCTTAATGGCATTAAGGAACCGGGTGAATCTGCATATCATTGTCATACTTCATAGTGTAACTGTAAGTAATTACTTTCGCCTTTTTATCCGTTGTATTGGGTGCTAAATCCAGGTCCCAACGTAGAATACCTTTATCCCTTTCTGTCCTGAGATAATCGGCATCTTTACTGAGAGCTGTATTAGTTTGAAAATCATATATCTCAAGCTCTTCGTCCTCAGTGTAGGGAATTCTTTCAAACATACGCAGTTTAACCGTGTTGTTCCTGTAATTTTCGATAGCAATGCGATAATCGTATTTCTCAACACGATTGCCCCAGAGTGTATCGACTTTTTTATCCTTGAATTCTCTGGAAATTTGAACCTGTGTATCGACACCAAAGCCAGCAGTAAACTTTTCTCCAATGGTCACAAGCTCAATCTGAGTCTTACCGACAAATTCACCATCGCAATACATATTGGCCGGGCCCGCCAAGAGTATAACATCACTATCATTAGTTATATCACCCTGAAGGTAAACATAATCTGTCATCAGCGGCGTTGCTATCATTATAAAATCTGCCTTTGCCCGGAAAGTCGATATATTGAGCAACTGCTGGTCACTTCTGCTGGGCATTGTAAGCTCGCCGGGCAGACTGTACGTAACGCCCACTCCTTCTGTGCGGGCAAATCTTTCTGCCGCCTTTTGTATTAACTGCACTTGCTTCTTATCCGCCTGCAGTTCCATTAATTGATTATACGACGCAAGAGCATTTAACTCACTTTGGGCCATTTTACCTTTTCTACCTACCTCCCGGCGACGCTGTTGCATATCCTTAAACTCATCGCTCAGGTCTCGATATGTCCTTTGCTCCGCCGCCGTCGGCACCCCTTCCCTGTCGTATTCTGCGTCCTTAACTGCAGGTCCCCACCTTCTTCTTGAGACAGGACCAACTTGTACCTCAATCGGCTGTAAAACCGGCGCTGCCGCCACCATCGTTGGCATCGCAGTCGAAAGGCTCAGCGACACACCGACCCAATCTTCTCCGCTCGCCTGAAATACCACTGCGTTGTATTCGATTACAGCACGCGATTCATCTGTCTGGGCACGAAGATTATACTGTGGAAGCCAGTTCGCTTCATTGACTAAGTAATTCAGATGGATATCAACCTTTTTGCCTTTGGGATTGTTCACAAAAAGCACCGCTTCGCGCTCGGTCCGGCTTCGTCCCGCCTGCAGCTCATTCCTTTTGCGCTGTAATAGCTCCAGTTGCTTGTCCAGCTCTCTTATCTCGTCATCGAGCTTCACAAACTCGTTATGATATTCACCGCGTTTAGTTTCTATGTAGTTGGCAAGTTTCTCCAAAGGCTCAAACTGCAACAGGCCTCTGTCAAGGTCGCTGTTTTTAGCGGTGATGGTAAAATTTTCTAATTTTATGAGAGTATCGGTATTTTTCCCTATCAATTCCTGCTTCATCTTGGCATGACGGCGCTGGTTCATCAACTTCTCTATTTCAGCATCGAGCTGTTTAACCTCTTCCCGCGTGTCTTCCTTAACCGCCCTTTCACGGTAGCGAACACTTGAAATGGTAACATCATCCAGGGTCTGCGCGTAAAGGCTCTCGGAAACAATCTGGTTGGGCAGCTGTTGCACAATAATCTCTGAGCCGCCTTTTGGTAAATCAAGCTCAATGGTTCGGGTAACCAATGCCTGTCCACGATAGACTATTACATTAGAGACCCTACCAACAACTTCTGCTACTTCCGTCTCAGCCGGCGACGCCTGAAAGAGGACAAGAATTGAAACCATTGCAATCAACATTCGCTTTTTCATTTTTTCATCCTTGAAAATTTAATAATAATTATCAATCCTGTTGTGCCGCTGCCTGATTGACCAAAAACAATACTGCCATACGAACAGCAAGGCCGTTTTTAACCTGCTCCAGGATAACGCTGTTGCTGCCGTCGGCAACTTCACTTTCCATCTCAAGGCCTCTGTTAATTGGCCCAGGGTGCATAACTAAAATATCGGGTTTTGCCCTTTTCATACGTTCCACCGTCAGGCCGAAATAATGTGAGTATTCGCGCACCGACGGAAAAGGATTTCCGCCAAGCCTCTCAAACTGAATTCGAAGCATATTTATCACATCAACCTTTTCGATGACCTCGTCAAGCGAATAGCTAACACTGACCGGCAGCCGCCTCACCTCCGCCGGTATGAGTGTCGGCGGACCAACGAATATAACTTCAGCACCAAGTTTGCTCATCGCCCACATATCACTGCGGGCAACACGTGAGTGCGCAATATCGCCGACAATTGCAATTTTTAAGCCTTCGAGAGTGCCTTTAATTTTGCGAATGGTATAGACATCCAGAAGACCCTGCGTGGGATGCTCACAAAAACCATCGCCTGCATTTATTACACAGGCATTGATATTTCTGCTCAAAAATTCCGGAGCGCCGCCGGCACCGTGCCGAATCACTACAATATCAATCCCCATCGCTTCCAGGTTCCTGGCCGTATCCAAAAGTGTTTCGCCTTTACTGACAGAACTGACTTTCTCGGTGAACTCTATGACATCGGCACTTAATCGGCTTGCCGCCAGGGCGAAGCTGTTTCGTGTCCGTGTGCTGTCTTCAAAAAACAAATTCACAACGACCCTGCCCCGCAAAGGCGGCGCTTTTTTTACCGAGCGGGTACTTATCTGCTCAAAACCTTCGGCTGTATCAAGAATATGTGTTATCTCATCCGAACTTAACTCACGCAGGCCTAATAAATGCTTGCGCTGCCACCTGAACTGCTTACTTTTTCGTCTTAACGCCATAATATCGTAATTCGTGACTCGCGATTAGCGGCCCGGTTTCCGTTCTTTTACTCAATTACAACTTGGTCTTTACCATCCGACTCGACAAGATTAACCTGAACTAATTCTCCGGGTTCGACATCGGTTTTATAGCCGGCGTAATCAGCCTGTATAGGAAACTCCCTGCCGACCCTGTCAACAAGGACCGCCAGTCTTATTGCCTTCGGCCTTCCCAAATCTATAAGGGCATCCATCGCCGCTCGCGCAGACCGACCTGTATAAAGAACATCATCAAATAGAATAATGATTTTGTCATCTATATCAAAACCTATTTCAGTGGTTCGAACCTGCGGCTGGCTATCACCCTGCGGTGAATTCAAATCGTCCCGGTAAAGCGTTATATCAAGCACCCCGCACGGAACCTCCTTGTCGAGCTTCTCCGACAAACGGTCCGATAATCTCTGGGCAAGAATCTCACCTCTGCTGCGAATACCGATTATCGCAATATCCAATTGCGCCGGAGTTTCGGAAATAATGCGCTCTGCAAAATCATCTAAAATCTGCCCAATTTGTTCGGAATTCAAAATTACTTTCATAATTAAACCAACCCTTTTGCCAAAAACAGCCTGACTGCCGGCCAGAGTATAGCAACAACGACCGATAAAGGCAAGATTTCTAAATTAAGTTTTCTCAAACCAGTTTTTTAATACTGAAAACACTATTTTACCATAAAACCAGTCAGTAATTTACTTGAAAACAAAATCGTTTTATGGTATCATAATGTCAAGTATTCAGGGGCGGAACTACAAGCCGCAACAGGGTAAAACGATTTTCCGCCCTGCAGATTTACCACTGCTCCTGGAGGAGTGGAATGGCGCAAAGCAGTAAAAAAGTAATCAGCTTGTGCATAATGGCCTGTGTGGCAGCAATGTTCGCACACGCAGACATTGTCAACGCAGCCAATGACCAGCCGCTGGAGAAAATCCTCCAGCCGCAGGGACTAAATGCCACGGGAATTTATGCGCTAAGACAGCTCGACCCAAATTTAACAGGCACCGGCATCAAATTCGCCATCATCAGCAGAAGCATCACATACATTAACGGCGAGCCGCAAAACGATTACCGCCCGAGCACCGAGAGCAATTGCTTTCAAGATAAATACATCTACTTTCACGACCAGCCAAACCTGCCGCCCGGAATTTCGAACCACACAACTGCCATTTGCTCGATTCTGCTCGGAGAGGACCCGGATGCCTACAATCCACAATTAGGCCAATTCTACTATCAGGGTGTCACCCCGCAGGCAAAGGCCGATGTCTATGAATTCTGGCATTTTCTAACCGACAATATATTCACCGGCTTACCGCCCGATGCGGATATTGTCACCGCAAGCATCGGCAACCAGTTCGAAGACTGGTGGACAAGAGGTTTCGAATCACTGGCAGAGCGATACGGACTAACTGTCGTCGCAGGTATAGGAAATGGCTTCAATGCTCACGACCCTCTGCTTTACCCCGGTGCTGCAGCTAACATCATCGGCGTCGGAGTCGTTGACTCCGTAAACACAGAAAATCTC
>Ga0111206_103_pt1 | contig 21877 bp, 21 predicted proteins | sample DeeMarSWOR152_54_FD_80376 | JGI IMG/M metagenome (GOLD analysis project Ga0111206, IMG submission 80376) | Coxiella sp. DG_40 | reverse complement strand
ATGTAAATTAAACTGCTTCGTTTCCAGCTAGGTTTCACACTTCACCCCTAATACCGGCTCTTTTAACCCTTTCAATTATACCACAAATATACCATACATTTGTATTCGCTGATAATCATAAACCTCTACAGGCCGCCTGCAGCAGTAGCGCATCTTCCTCTAAGTTTGGACTTTCACATATTACCATACCCTGGACATTGTAATCCTCTAACACCTTCAGCAGCTCTCTGTACCGGAAATCGGACTCCTCCAGATTGAGGTGTTTTATTTCACCCTTCTTACCGTAGCTGATACCGGAAACGTGAATATGAATGTTTTCCAGTGCGCCCTCTCCCAGACGCTGCCTCACCTGAAGAAGGACGGCTTCAAACTCCGGATAAGAATTGAACTTGCCGGTACGGGCGTGCCAGTGGGAGAAGTCGAGACAAGGCGCCACTCCTTCCAGTTCGGCGCTTAGATTTACCAGCTCCTCAATGGTACCGAACTGGCTGCTTTTGCCAGTTACTTCCGGCCGAATACATACCTGTATCTCCTCCCGTTCCAGCTGGTCCAGCACTTCCCCAAGGTGTTTCCTCACCGTCTCATATACTGCTTCCGGCGACTGGCCCATATAAAATGCGGCGTGAAAAACCACGCTTTCTGCCCGGCAGAGAGCAGCAATGCGCGCCGTCTGCAGAATGCGGCTCTGGCTGGCCCTTACCTTTTCCATATCCTGTGCATTCAGGTTAATGAAATAGGGAGCGTGTGCGGATAATTTCACACCGGTGCGAGCCGCCGCCTCACCGACCAGCCGGGCGGCCACCTCCCCCATCTTCACGCCCTGGACAAACTCCATCTCCATGCAGTCCAGCCCCAGCTCGGCAATGCGCTCAATGCCGTCAACCGTAGAAGCTGTCCGGGCACTGCGCGGAACTCCCGCCGTTCCGAAGAGCAAACCGCCCATTTTATTTTTATCCCCAATATTGCTGAGCCAGCGGTCAGATTCGAACTGACGACCGGCGTTTACGAATTCCAAGTCTGATGTGCCACCTAATGACACCGAATAGCATAACGATATGTATGGGCTGAAGTCAAGACTCGGCTTGTATTTGGGGATATCACCCTCTGCTATCAGGTACTACTTGGGTGTTGTCACGAACACTGTTGTTTCGTGATGCGGATCGGGTCTCCTCTCAATTCAAAGGCTTGTCAGCTTTGCTGGTAGGCCTTAACGCCAACAAGCGCTACCTCCTCGTCTTCATCTTCGTGGCGGCCGCTGGTGCCCACAGCACCAACTGTATAGCCTTCCTTTGTCCTAATAAGGTTGCCTCCGGGGATAAGCGTCAATCGGTCAGGCTCACAGAAATCCGCGGCCTTTAGCCCCATCTTTGTCAGCAGGTCTCGGGTGGCTCTGGTGTCCCTCTTAAACGCTATGGCACTCCAGGCTTTATATTCAGCCATTTGCCTGTTAACCAGAGAGGCTTGAGGCATCCTAGCAAAGTACATGAGAACACCGCAATCATCCACTACGGCAAAGGCCATACCCCGACCTGACTTGGTCTCCGTAGCGTATTCCACCATGGCGTCAACAGCCTTACGAGCTTGTTCCAAGGTCAAACTGCCCGGGCGTACCGGTTCACCTGATATTTCGCTCATTTTTAATACCTCATTTGGTTAGTTTGGTCCCAAGATTTCTGAGGGCCAGGGTCTCTACTACTGACCCGGAAACTTATTTAACCATAGGGTCACCTCCTTAACTAGTAGCTTGGAAACGCCTTTGGGAAATGTTATGCCAAATAGTGCTGAGTTACCTGATAGACGGCATGATAATGGATAACATTTTTATCATCGCAAAATTAACCAAGCCTTTAGGAAATACTTAGATGCTTCTTCTCCCTACTTGGGAAGCAAGCCCTTCTCAGCTAAAATCTCTACTGTCCAGCGGGCGGCATTAGCTACTACCCCAGGGGCTACTGTTTCATGACCTCCGAGATCGTCAAATTTTTTCATCTCATCCGGGTCGCCAAGATAATATCCTCGCCCCACGAGTTTCCTGTGAATATCTCGGCATATTATAGTACCATATTCACTGATGAATCTATCATGTAGCTTCCTCGCCAGCTCAAAGCTCTGGAATCGGACACGTGGAGCATCTTCAAAGTCGTGCCTTTCCCGGCCTACTATTGAACTCATAAACAGGATAGCCGCGGCATAAGCTCCACAGCTACCGTCTATGGATATACCCCCTCCTCCAGACAGACCGGTCGCTGCTTTGAAGATGTCATCGTTTCTGAGCCCCAAAGTATCCTGCAGGGCAGCCAAAGCTGTCTGAGAACAACCTCTATAGGTCTTTTGGTACTCCCAACCCAGCGAGTATGCTTTTTCGGCCAGCTCCTTACTGTCTTTTGCTTTTTCCATCTTTACCTCCTTTATTTATTTATTTAAATGGAGCGCAGCTTATCAGTAAAATTGCCATTGGGAATTGCACTGAGCCCGATTATCATAGCCATTCCTCGACTATCAATATTTAAAGCTCTAAAAGCATTTCGGCCGGTTAAATTTATTTGTATGCAGAGGGATTGGCCCTGACCTCAGCGATGAAGTCCTCCACAGATTCTGATAGCCCATACTTAGGCTGCCAGTCCCACTCTTCCCGGGCACGGGCGTCGTTCAGAGTGGGCCAGTTGTTGATCGAATCTAGCATAACGGGATCAGGTTTAAAATCTAGCCGTGCCTCTGGCACGCGTTTTCTCACCTCCTGGGCCAAATCTGCCGCCTGGAAAGACAAGCCATGGAGATTATAAATTCGCCTCTTTAACCTTGCTTCGTCAGCTTCTTTGAGGGAAATGAGACTTCCGACGGCATCTTTAACATATATCAAGGACATCCTAGTTTTCCTCTCCACATACAAGGTATAAGGACGACCCAGCACGGGCTCCCTTATCGCCAGATAACTGAAGGCGCTCTGGGCGGAGTCATTCCGGCCGGCTCCCAAGACTGGTGGAAAGCGAACAGCCCGGAAATTTACCCCGTACTTACGGTGATATTGCTCTCCCAACCGTTCGCAGCAGACCTTGGTCGTTCCGTACATATTTCTGGGCTGCTGGGGTACATCTTCGTTGCTCAGGTGAGGAATGCCTAGACCGTAAGTAGCGATGGTACTCACTAGAAGCACGCTACCTACCTTGAGCAACCGGGCTGCCTCCAGCACGTGAATTGTGCCCTGCACATTCAATTCAAAAGTGGCGGCAAGGTTTTGTTCACTCCTGGGAGGAAGCATGGCTGCGAGATGATAAATGCAGTCGATGTCATTGTCACTCACTGCCGCCAGAACCTGCGTCCAGTCGGTCAGGTCCCCCCGGACGAGCTTCAATTTATCCTTAATATCCTCGATAAGCTTCGAGCCCGCCGCCAAGTCAAAGATTACGACCTCCTCACCCTTCTCCATCAGTTTTCGAGCTAAATAGCAGCCCAGAAAGCCCAGGCCACCGGTTATTAGGTTCCTTGACAATAAACCCTCCTTTAAACTCTATCCTATTGTATACCTACCGGTCAGATATGGGGTAGCCCAAGGGATGGCAATGCTCGACGCACTGCTTGATTTAGTCCTGTAAAGCCTCATCTGAACCAAAGGCCGTTTTAAGCCTCAGTCACATCAAGCCGTTCGCCATAAAGTATGCCTCCTTTACTTCAGATAGCCTTCTTATGTATGATGTTAATCTCCTCCCAGAGCACCTCGGCTGCNTTNCGNGCCACATTCCCNGCCAGNTCNGANCANACNTNATACAGGCCAGCCTTGAGCGCCTCCTCTCGCTGCCAGGGTATCTTGGTGTCCCAGTANACTCCCAGAGTCTTAGCCCGNACCTCNCGACANTTAACNCCACCATATTCCCTCTCGAACCANTTATAGAGCNTNCCTANNGGGAGCATGGAGTCCATCAGTTTGNCCGTGTTCTCNAGCTCATCACGACCCCTGCCGTATATCTGGCCCAGCACCAGGCTGGCGCCGAGCAGAGCCCCACAGGTATCATGCATCTGGCCCACGCCACCAGAAACGCCACTCGCCGCCTTAAAGACGCCATCGTCTCTGAGGTCGAAAACCTCCTGGAGAGCTAGAATGACGCACTGGCTGCAACCATGGTGAGTATACTCGCACTGGTGNGCCAGCTCGTATGGCCTTCTGCATTGCCTCTTCTTTACCCTTCTCTGCCATCAGTTTCTCCTTCTAATTCAGAATCAAAGGGATTATAATCTCGTGCTACAAATCTATTCCGGAATGTTGATTGAGATACGCGTGCCTTTTCCAGGACTGGAATTGATTTCAAAATTGCCATTAAGAGATTGTACTTCTTTGTTTCATTCCCATAATACCCAATCGGGTCTTCTTGGTNATGTTGCTACCCTTTCTCCCGAGGTAAAAGCCCACGCCGTTATCTTCTATAACTATTTTGAAGGTTTGAGAGTCGTAAATAAGCCTGAGCCTGGCTTCCATAGCATTAGAATGACGTTGCACGTTATTCAGAGCTTCTTGAATTATGCGAAATATCATCAGTTCAGTTTCTGAACTAAGCTTCCTTATTCCGCCGTCCACAGATAACTTGGTTTTAATTTCACTTTCTCCGGCTACTTTTTCGGTTAACCACCTTACTGCCGGAACAAGGCCCAGATTATCGAGGATACTTGGCCTGAGGTCAAGGCTTATTCTTCTTAAATCCTCCGTCAAACCAAGAGCCGAGTCTCTTACGTACCTTATTTTATTTTCTTTATCACCATTTTCATTATTATCATGATTGATGGCCTCCTGGGCTTTATTGGCAATTACCACCAACTGTTGGATTACACCATCATGCAGTTCCTGTGCCACCCGTCTTCGTTCGTCTTCCTGTATTTTTAAAATTTGTTCGACATATTGTTGGCGTTCCGCTTCGCGGTCGGTAGCTATCTGCCTTTGCTTATTTCTCCAGGTTATCTCCATCCCTATTGACGTTACCACTGCCAGTGGTACTAAGGCGAAAGCTACATTACGCACGACATACACAATGCTGAAAGAGAAAATCAATATATGGGGCAGTATTGATATAAAAGACAGCAGCCAAATAGCTACGGCGCCTCGCAGCCCCAGTGTTATTGCAGCGTAGAGGAACGGTATGAAGAGTAGACTACCAATTAAAGCATTATGGAACTCCCAGACAGAGAACCACCAAAACCACTTATATCCCTGGTACCAGCAAAAATAGTAGGTAAACGCGGTAACCAGTGTCAGAGCAACAGCAACGCCAAAACGAGCACGGCTTTTGCCTATAACCAGTCCCAATTGGCATTGCTTCAACAGTGCGTTCACTCAAATGCACCTACTTTAAATCATCGGCAGTAAGGATATTGCTTGCCAGGCAGGTAAAGACGGCCTCAGTCCGGCTGGCTACGTTCAGCTTTGAAAAGACATTTTGCAGGTAACCTTTAACGGTTCGTATACTGATATTGAGTTGTTCAGAGATTTCTTTGTTACTCAGGCCACGCGCGGCCAATCTAAGTATCTCCAGCTCCCGGTGCGTAATTTTTTCACCAGCTCCGGTATATACCGACTTTTTTAATTTTGGTAACGAATTCCGCATTATCTGCTCTAAGGATGACTGTGATAATATGGCCTCTCCAGCGATAACCCCGCGCACCGCATGAATAACATTCTCACCAAATACAGTTTTTGTTAGATATCCGGCGGCACCTGCTTCGAGCATTCCCAGTATGTGCTCGCTGTCATCATGAATGGTAAGTGCCAGAACTGCTATATGAGGAAATCTATCCTTAATTTGCTTTGTGGCTTCAATCCCGCTTATCTTGGGCATGGATATATCTATAATTAGTACATCTGGAACAAGCTCTGTAGCCAGTCTAACTGTTTCCTCACCGTCACCGGCTTCGGCAACAATTTCAAAATCCTCTTCTTTTTCAAGCACATGCCTTAGTGCTTCGCGGAGAAGAGGGTGGTCATCCGCCAGCATTATTTTAATGCGTCTTGTTTTGCCCGTTGCTGGCTCTGTACTAAGTGGCAGGTCATCCATAGTGCCATTATAACCGTAAATGGTACAAAAAAGTTACACTATAACCATAAATGGTACAGATAAAAAGTACAAGTACCTAAGTACATTAATTTGCTCTTATTTGACCGATAGTGCTCGGTCATTTTCCTCTTGTTCTTAACATGAGCAGTATAGATAATATAGGCACAGCTGATTAGTGCTGGTATCCTCGCTATACACAAACTAACATAAAATTAAGCAAGTTACCTCCGGGCATCTAAAAAGAAATCAAAACGACCAATGTCTGAATAAGAAAAGGGGGGTGATGGTTTTCAACTAAAAATAGTTTTAAGGTACAAAATTAAGTTTTATTAGGAGGGAAGGATGATTCAAAGAAAGATGATTGCCTTGATTGCAGTGGTAGCTGTAGTAGTCGTCCTGATAGGAGCCTGCGCAGCACCTGCCCCGGCACCTGCGCCAGCTCCAGCACCTGCCCCGGCGCCTGCGCCAGCTCCAGCTCCAGCACCCGCCCCGGCGCCCGCGCCAGCTCCAGCTCCAGCGGCACCTGAAGAGGTGTTCACAGGTGTATGGCAGGACGTTGACCCACCAGGCTCCGCTCATATTGCCTCCTTGGAGCTACTCGCCGACCGGGTAAGGGCAGCGTCTAGCGGGAGGCTCGATCTCACCATCTACCCTATGGGAGAGATAGTACCCCGAAATGAGTGTACTCCCTCGGTGAAAGATGGCATACTTGACCTCGCTACCATTGCCACCAGCATGGACATGGGACGTCTGGGTCCAGCTACCTATATCATGACCTCATCCGGGCTACCGGCCGGCCCCAGCACCATAGACTGCGTTGCATGGTTGTACCAGGGTGATGGCATCGGCGTTCTGAATGATGCCTACTCAGATTACTGCTATATAATAGGCGCCGCGTCGGGTGCGGCTGAGCTTTTCTGCCATGCCAACAAGCCGCTGGAAACAGCCGCCGATTTCAAGGGGCTCAAATTCCGCGCCCTGGGCCTGTGGGGCGAACTGCTCGCCAAGCACTACGAAGCTTCAGTGGTGGAGTTGCCCGGGGACGAGCTTTATTCAGCCATGGAGAGAGGCGTAATTGATGCCTTTGAGTACGGCCCACCGGAAACTAACTGGGCGCAGGGCTTTCAGGAGATAGGCGACTACATCGGTCTTCCCGGTGTCCAGTCACCCGGCTACGCCAAGCCTGTGCTGGTGAACAAGCAGTGGTTCGACAGTCTGCCCGCCGACCTTCAGGAGCTGATGAGGAACGAGTGCGCCGCCATGGCCCTGGAGAGCTACGGAGCGATAAGGTACGAGAGCGCCCTGGCGATGGAGAAGTTCAAGGCCTATGGTACGAAGATCTGCTACGTGTCTGACGAATTCCAGCGGGACATCGCCGCGAAGTCCAGAGCCATGTGTGAGGATTTCGCCGCCCAAGATGCGCTGTTCAACACAGTATGGCAGCACCAACTGGCTTTCTTCGGCGTCTGGAGAAGCACCAGCCCGATTACCCCTGCATACACCATCTTTGACTAGAGAACCTTTTGACTGAACTTTTTGCTCTTGGCAGCTTGCGGTCAGTGACCGCAAGCTGCCATAGGGTTTTAGCACGGATGTGATGGGAAATGATAGTGCTCCGGAAGATATATGATGCCATCGGCCAGATGAGCGAGCGGTCCGGCAGAGCGGTGAGTATTCTGGTAGTCATGCTGATAGTGAGCATGGTTTACGAAGTATTCTCCCGATACGTCTTCAACGCCCCCACCACGTGGTCCTTCACCGTAAGCTACATGATGGGAGCCTCCATCATCGCCTTAGGCATGTGCTATGTGTACTACCACAACGCCAATGTGAGAGTTGACGTTATATATTCGCGACTGCCACTGAAAGGAAGGCTGCTCATAGACACCGTGATGACCGTCGTCTTCTTCTTCCCGCTGGTCTTCATGCTCACCAAAGTGTGGGCCGAGGATACCTGGCATGCCTATGTTATCAAGGAAGTGCCCACACAAAGTATATGGTATCCTCCGCTGTGGCCCTTCAAGCTGATCATAACCCTGGGTTTCGCGCTCCTATTCCTCCAAGGAATAGCCACTTTCCTGAAGGACCTGGCCTCGCTGCTCAAAGGAGGAAGAGAACCTTGGTAGATATGAGTCCCGAGCTGGTGGTGGTGGTGATGTTCGGGGCAGTCATCGTGGGTATTCTGCTCGGCTACCCGTTGCCCTTTGTCGTCGGGGGGATTGCCATGGGAGTTGGTCTGCTGGCTTTCGGTCCTCAGGTATTCAGCCTGCTCCGCGTGCGTCTCTGGGGGATGATGATCAGTTACATTTTACTGGCCATACCTCTCTTCGTGTTCATGGGCTCAATGGTAGAGAAGTCCGGCTGTGCGGAAAGGCTGTACTCGGGCCTCTACCTCTCGTTTGGAAGGCTCAGAGGAGGCCTGGCAGTAAGCACCGTGCTGATGGGCACGATTCTAGCAGCCTGCGTGGGCATCATTGCCGCCTCGGTAATCACTCTGGGGCTAATTGGCATCCCGAGCATGCTGAAGCGGGGGTATAACAGGGAGCTAATCTGTGGCTCGGTCTGCGCCGGTGGCAGTCTGGGTATCCTCATTCCACCAAGCATAATGCTGGTAATGTACGGGCCCATGGCGAGTATCTCCGTGGGAAAGCTGTTCATGGGAGCTTTCGGTCCCGGACTGACCCTCTCCGGGCTGTACATCACTTACATCGCCATTCGCTCCTGGCTTCAGCCCAGTGCTGCGCCACCGGCTTCTGAGGAAGAGCGAGCTGTGCCTATGCGGACCAAGCTGTTCGCTCTGTTCACCGGCTTGGTACCACCTCTGCTGCTGGTAATGAGCGTGCTGGGGGTCATCTTCTTCGGCGTGGCGGCGCCGACGGAGGCCGCCGCCTGCGGAGCCTTCGCCGCCACCCTGCTGGCAGCGGCACACCGCCGCCTGAACTGGCCTGTCCTGAGGGACTGCATGCTGCAAACAGTCCGGATTGCCACCATGGCACTGCTGATTGGGTGGACCGCCAGCATGTTCACCGGCGTCTTCCTCAGGTTGGGAGGCGGCGAGGTGGTGGCTAACATGGTATTGAGCGCTCCCCTCGGCAAGTGGGGTGCTTTCGGTCTGGTTATGCTGGTAGTGTTCATCCTCGGCTTTCTGGTGGACTGGATAGCCATCGTCTTCATCCTGGTCCCGCTCATTTCTCCGATTGTACCCGAGCTCGGATTCGAGCCCCTGTGGTTCGCCATAATGGTCTGCGTCAACCTTCAGATGGCCTTCATGACCCCGCCTATGGCGCCGGCTATCTTTTTCCTCAAAGGGATATCAAAACCAGAATGGGGCATTGATACCATGCACATAATCCGGGGCATAGTGCCGTTTGTCATATTCATCATAGTAGCCCTGTTCTTGTGCATCGCTTTCCCGCAGATTATAATGTGGCTACCCAGCATGATGATAAAATAGTGCCGCAGGCATGGACGCTTAATGAATATAGTGGTATGTGTCAAGGCGGTCCCAGACCCGAGCATTACTTCACTAGAGCCATTTACGAGTCACATTGATCGCAATGATCTGGTCTATATGGTCAATCCCAGCGATATGGTGGCGGTGGAGCAGGCAGTGAGAATAAAAGAGAGCTGCCAAGGCAGCCATGTTACCATTGTTTCAATGTCGCCTCCCTCAACTGAGAGGCTATTACACCACTGCTTGGCCACGGGCGCCGATGAAGCCATACTTCTCTGGGATAAGGATTTTGATAGTTCAGACAGTTATGTTACGGCGCTGATACTGGCTAAAGCTATCGTTTCGCTGCCGTATGACCTTATCCTTTGCGGAAATAGAGCGGTTGACAGTGAAGGCGGCCAGGTTGGCGGCATGGTTGCTGAGATGCTTGAGATACCAATAGTATCGAGAGTGGTCGGTGTTGAAGTTTCACTCGATTGTCGTAAAGTGACTCTGGAAGGTAAACTGGAAGGTGGTAATAGAGAGAAGACAGAGGTCATCCCACCAGCACTTTTAACCGTGGAGACCGCCCTCAATGAGCCACGCTATGCAAGCTTGCCGTCATTAATGGCCGGACTCAAAAAAAGTATTAAAAAGCTTGACTTGAGCGGCCTGGGGCTTTCTCCGGAACAGGCAGGTCTCAAGGGAGCCAAAACCAGAGTGGTTTCCCTATCGGTGCCAAAACCAAGACCTAAGAAGCCTTTTACTCCTGACAGCAGCCTTTCCGCAGCCGAGCGGATACGGCTTATTATGTCAGGCGGTGTTTCGGAAAAGTCAAAGAGCCTGTTTGAGGGCAGCGCCGAAGAGCTCAGCGCCAAGTTTGTTGAGTTCCTAGAGCAATATAATATACGGCTTTGAGCAAGAGCCGTCCGGCAAAAAACAAGCACCTTGGAAGCATAATGAAGTGAACTGGCGGCAAAAAAGAATACCAAATTTTCAGTTACGGAGTGCAAGTCATGGATTCACAGTTTAAAAATCTCCTTTCACCAATAAAGTTGGGGGCTGTCCTTCTACCTAATAGAATCGTCTTCGCCGGTCATGTTGCCAGATTTTATCCGCCCGATGAGCCACCCAATGAGAGGCAACTCCACTATTTGCTTGCCCGGGCTAAAGGTGGTGTGGGAATGATAATGAGCGGACCACATTTCCCTTTCCCGCTATCCACCACATCGCCACCTACAGCTTATCAGAGTGATGATATAATCCCGATCCTGAGAAAGTTTACTGATGCTTTTCGCCATTACCCAACCAAGATTTTCGCGCAGCTAAACCACTGGGGCGCCTATCGTCCCAGCCGGGCGGTTGGCGGCTCAATCTGGAATTCATCCCCGGTATGGAAGAGAAACATGTCCTTGCCTAGTTTCCAAGAAGTGCCTCATGCCATGGATAAAGATGATATAAAGTACTTTATCGAGGAGCATGGCAAAGGAGCCAAGAGACTTAAAGAGAGCGGGTTTGATGGTATCGAGCTTACCGCCATCCACGGCGTATTGCTGCATACCTTTCTATCCCCCATCTATAATACTCGCACCGATGAGTATGGAGGCAGCCTGGAAAACCGCCTGAGAATCATTATCGAGACCCTCACGGCTATAAGAGAGGCTATTGGCCCGGACATGGCTCTTGGTATCAGATTTACAGGCGATGACCTTCTGGACTGGGCCTGGTGGACCAGAAACCGTGGCAATACCCTAGACGAGGGCATTGCCACCGCCAAGATGCTGGAAGACACCGGGCTGGTTGATTATATCTTCTCCTGTGCCGGTGGGTCCGGCTCAGCGCATATACCTCCCTCCTATTATCCTCTGGGGGCTTTTACCTATATACCGGCGGCGATAAAGGAGGCGGTAAGCCTTCCGGTAATGGCTACAGCCCGGATTAATGACCCAGTGCTGGCGGAGGCTATACTGGCCAATAACCAGGCCGATGTTATCGCCATGTGCCGAGGCCTTATTGCTGACCCGGAGTGGCCGAACAAAGCCCGGGCGGGCAGGCTCGAAGAAATACGCCGGTGCGTTGCCTGTAATGAAGGCTGCATTGGTCGGCCTGGCCTGAGCATGGCCGTTACCTGCTCAATTAACTATGAGGCGGGAAGGGAATACCTGCTGCTGGACATGACCCATGCCGAAACCAAGAAAAAGGTAATGGTAATTGGCGGCGGCGCCGCCGGCCTGGAAACAGCCCGTGTGGCAGCACTGCGAGGGCATCAGGTAAGCCTCTTTGAAAAGGAAGATATACTGGCTAAGGCGTTGACCGTTGCCGCTAAAGCTCCTGGCAGGGAGGACTGGGAAGAAGTCAGGAGGTATTACCGGCACCAGATGAACCTTTTGGGCGTGGATGTCCATGTGGGAGCAACGGTAACGCCAGAGATGGTTATGGAGGGGAGCTGGGATGCGGTGGTGGTGGCCACCGGGGCTAAACCTTTTATCCCGGAATTTCCGGGTTCTGATGGTGATAATGTTGTCGAAATGCATCAGGCGTTGCAGGATGAGGTCGAAGTCGGGGAAAAGGTTCTCGTTGTAGCGTATGAAAATCACATGCACGGACTTACCACTGCCGACTTTCTGGCTTCCAGGGGGAAGAGGGTGGAATTGATAAACGAGTCTCTGTGGATTGGCGGCATGGTTGATAACCATACGCTTCAGACCATTTATACCCGGTTACACATGAACAATGTGGTGATGACGCCGTCAACAGGGCTCAAGGAAGTCCGGGGCAATACTGCGGTTCTCTATAACCTGCTTACCGGCAAAGAAAAGGAGATTGAAGGGATTGACACGATAGTTATCTGCACTGATGGCAGACAGGATGATTCCTTGTATCATGCCCTGAAAGGCAAGGTGAAGGAACTCTATGAGGTCGGGCAATGCGTATCGCCGCGTCAGCTTCTTGAGTCGGTGGCTGATGGCTATCAGGTTGGCCGAGCCATATAGCTGGACGAATGGTTGTTTGACCGAAGGTAACGCTTTTATGTCTTTAAAAGATATGATAAAAGTCAATAATCAAGGAGGGAAGATATGGAATATCGCATCTCAACTTTAGCCGAAAACACCGCCGGTGTACCCCGTGCCATCGGTGAATGGGGTTTCAGTGCCTTGGTAGAAACCGAGGAAATGAACGTTCTTTATGATACCGGGGACGGCCTCGGTATCGTCCATAACGCTGAGCTGCTCGAGGTCGACTTCGCCAAAATTGACAAGATAGTCATTTCCCATTCACACTTCGACCATACCGAAGGCCTGCCCCAAGCGCTGAAAAAGATTAAGAAAGAGATAGAAGTCATTGCCGCCCCCGATTTGTGGACCGGGGAGAAATATAGCACCCGGGGAAGATTAAAGCCCGAACGCCGATACATCAGCATACCCTATACACGGCCCTACCTGGAAGGCCTCGGCGCCAAGTTCACTCTAACCCGAGAACCGGTGAAACTAACAAACAACATAATGACCACCGGGGAAATTCCCATAATCACCGACTTTGAGAAGATAGGCGAGGATTACCTCTGGCATAAAGTGGGCGACAAGCTTGAGCTGGACGATTTCCCTGATGACCGTGCTTTGGTAATCAATACCGATAACGGACTGGTGGTAATATTGGGCTGCGCCCACCGCTGCCTGATTAACAGCCTGTATCAAGCACAGAAAGTGTCCGGGGTAAAGCAGATAGATACCGTCATCGGCGGCTGTCATCTGGTTGATGCTCCCGAAGAGCGCATCATGAAAACCATTGCCGCCCTGAAAGAGCTGGATGTCAAGCATATAGGGGTGTCTCACTGCACCGGCCTGCGAGCCGCATCAATGATGGCCCATGAGCTCGGAGACCGTTTCTTCTTCAATATGGCTTGCACCAGATATCCGGTTAAAAAATAGAAGTCCAAATCAAATAAAGTCGCCAAAGTGTTATGTCAATTGACTAGTGCGAGGGAATCTGTCTTTTTACGGAGCTAGAGGACAATTGGGAAACCCGGAACAACGCAGCCCCTCTCAGGGCAAAGGCGTATGGGTCATAGCCGAACGCAGACAAGAGCAACTCGAGAATATCAGCTTTGAGATGGTAAGTGGGGCACGCCAGCTTGCTGACGAACTCGGGGAAGAGGTTACGGTTGTCGTCGTTGGAACCGCTGGTGAAGAACTCGCAGGAACGTTAGCCAACTATGGTGCCGACAGGGTATATCTTGTGGAGAGCCCGTTACTTTCTGAGTATTCTGCCGAGCTTTATGTTGCAGCTTTGACCCAGCTTTTTGAAGAGGAGAAACCGGAAATAGTCCTGTGCGGGGCTACTCTGATGGGCCGGGATATCGCCCCCAGGATAGCAGCCCGGCTGAAGACAGGGCTGGTGTCCGAGTGTACCGGGTTAGCCATAAACGAGGAACGCCTGCTTCAGCCAACCAAGCTCATCCATGGGGGTAAAGTGAGTGGTACATTTCTTTATTCCGCTTCCATACCTCAAATGGCCACGGTTAAGCCCGGTATCATGGCGATAAGGAAATCGGCCGCTTCCAGGAAGCCGGAGGTTACAGTAATCACCCCTGAACCCGGCAAGAGGGAGCCGCGCTGTAAGAAGATAGGGGTAATGAAAGCTGACCCGGATAAGCTCGGGCTTGACGAGTCTGAGGTCATTGTGGCCGGTGGGCGGGGACTGGGCAGCGCCGCCAATTTCCAGCTTCTCACCAGGCTGGCCAGGAGTTTGGGTGGTGTGGTAGCGGCATCGCTGGGCGCTATCGATGAGGGGTGGGCACCCCGAAAGAGCCTTATTGGCCAGACAGGGATGACGGTAACGCCACGACTGTATGTTGCCTGCGGGATATCAGGATCAATCTATCACGTTATGGGGATGAAAGACTCCAGATTTATAGTGGCCATTAATAAAGACCGAAATGCGCCTATATTCAATTACGCGGATATGGGTATTGTTGGCGACGTAGCAGACGTCATACCGGCTATAACCGGCCGGCTGGAAGCACTATCTAAAAGTCCTGCTCAGCGGAGTAAAGAGGCAAACAATGCCTGAGAAATTTGACGTGGCCATAGTCGGTGCCGGACCAGCCGGCACCACCGCTGGCCTGGCGCTGGCCCAGTCCGGCCTGAATGTCGCTCTTTTTGAAAGAGGCGAGCAACCGGGGGCAAAAAACATGTTTGGCGGGGTTTTATACTACACGGAAGTGTTAAACAAGCTGATACCCGACTTCTGGAAACAGGCTCCCATAGAGAGATATGTGACCAAACACGTTGTTACCTTCTTGACACCCGGCTCATCATTCTCGATTTCTTTTACCGACAATGATTTTGGCCGGCCTCCTTACAACGGGGTTACCTTACTGAGGTCAAAGTTTGACCAGTGGTATGCCCAAAAGGCGCAGGAAGCAGGTGCTTTCCTTATCCCTGAGACAACGGCGCATGACCTTGTCTGGGACGGAGATAGGGTCATAGGCGTTCAAACCGATAGGAGCAACGGTATAGTATACGCTGACGCCGTCATCGCTGCCGACGGGGCTAATTCACTCCTGGCCAGAAAGGCTGGACTAAGAAAGGACTTTTCCCCGTCTGATTTTGCCGTTGCCGCCAAAGAAATATTAGCCCTCCCCGCGGAAATAATAGAGGAGAGGTTTGGTCTGGCGGATAACGAGGGATTAGCCCAGACCTTTGTTGGTGACTGCACTCAGGGTTTAACCGGAGGCGCATTTCTATATACCAATAGAGCCACTATCTCGCTCGGTGTGGTCGCCAAGCTAAACTCGCTTGAAGAAAGAAAAATATCTATCGCGGAACTTCTGGATAATTTTAAGAACAACCCGGTGGTACAACTATCAATTAAAGGCGGTACTTTGAAAGAATATTCCGGGCATCTGATTCCCGAAAGCGGGCTGAAAATGATGCCTCAGCTTTACGGCAATGGCATTCTGGTAACTGGTGACGCCGCCGGTCTATTGTTATCAACAGGCTTTACCCTAGAAGGGATGAATTTCGCCATTGCTTCCGGTTTCGCCGCGGCAGAAACAGTCAAAATGGCAAAGCAAAGGGAAGACTTCTCCAGGAGGGTACTGGCTTCATATGAGGATTCCCTGAAGCAGAGTTTCGTACTTCAAGACCTCAAAACATTTCGCCAGACACCGGCTCTTTTGGCCAATCCTCGCGTATATGAATTATATCCGTCACTTATCTGCAACATATCAAGAGGGCTTTTTCAGGTTGACGGTCAACCAAGAAAGAAGATTTTGAAACTGGCCAGAAGAGAAATGAAGGGTAAAATTTCACTCTGGCGTTTGATTAAAGATATAATCCAGGCAGGGCGGGCGCTGATATGGCCATAGAGGATAAACTATTAACAACAAGGCTCAATGTAGACGCAGAACCACATATAAAGGTTGATACCGAGATATGTGGGAACTGTCCAGAGAGACCCTGTTTATATGTCTGTCCGGTCCAAAACTATGTCTTGAGGGACGGCAAGATGGTATTTTCATGGCAGGGCTGCGTGGAATGTGGTGCCTGTCGCATAGCCTGCCCCAGACAGGCAATTACCTGGGAATACCCTCGAGGTGGTTTCGGCGTTGCCTTGCGCTATGGATAACACCGGCTGCTTTTATCAGGAAACCCGGGAAAGCTAAAATACCCGGAAAGACATGTGATAGTTGAATCTACAGGATTATATGCAACAGATCCCGAATTAGACACAGCCAGCGGTCAGATTCGAACTGACGACCGGCGGTTTACGAAACCGCTGCTCTACCCCTGAGCTACGCTGGCTCGCAATCGTGAACCATAAGGTTTTGACGCTCAGCCATACCCTGCAACATACTATTATATGTGAAGAAGTGGCCGGGGTAAAGAAGCGGCAGCGTGTGGATTAAAACCGCCGACCAAGAATACTATTAGGAATGTTGGCATTTCCCCATAATTATTTTCAGGGTTGACTTGAAAGAATAATATAATTAAGCTGATTGAGAGAAAATAATGCTAAAAAGACTAATACTTTTTTGAATGGAGGAAATCAAAAAAATGCAAAACTTCCTTAACCGTTGGCTTCTTATCAAACCCTCTGTGCGAATGGTAACCGAAATTCCTATAATAATCATGTTGGGTATATTGGGTGAGATATTCTCATGGCACAGGATACCTTTATCACCTTATTCCAACATCGTTGGCGGGGTAATTTTATTGGGAGCCTTTATTGTACATATATATTGTCATAGGATTCACAAACAGGCTCATGAACATTCTCAACAAATTAATTTTCTCGTCCAAAGAGGGATTTTTCTCGAAATACGTCACCCCATGTATTTGAGCTTGATTCTAATGTATCTTGGTTTAGCCTTCGCGTGGGGAGTAGTTTGGATGCTTGTTCCTGCGGTTTTCTTTTCAACATTTACAGTGTTTGTAGCGATTAAGGAAGAAGCTTTCATGTTGCAGAAGTTCGGGCGTCAATACGAGAATTATATGCAGAAAGTCCCTTGGCGATTCATCCCCAAGATATTTTAGGAAAATAGACTAAAGATAATATCAATAGAACAGTTTCGCGAGTGTAATCAATATAAGATACAGCCAACCCTGCACCCCGCTATTATACGCGAAAAAGTGACAGCGGTCAGATTCGAACTAACGACCGACGTTTTACGAAACCGCTGCTCTACCCCTGAGCTACGCTGGCCCAGATACGATTTTAGTCCGTTACCCCTTGAAAGTCTAGAGTTGCTAGTTTTTTGCTTAACAGTTTGCTTAACTTCTAGTCTTATTTTCTCTTCTCCTTTGGTTTTCTTTTTCTAGTGTAGTTAAGGTCCAGTATTGCCCAATCATGCCCAATTTTCTGTGCTTTTATCAGTCCTTTTCTAGCTAGCAGTTTTATATGGTCTGGTGATAATCCTAATTTTTCTGCTGCTTGCCTTGTTGAATATATCTGTTTCATATTAATATATTATAACCGTTATCGGTTAATATGTCAATACTTGATACCTAGAAAGCGAAGCTATAAGAAGCGAAGCGACAAGATAAGATTAAGAATTGATTATACTTAATTCACGGCTGGGCTTTCTCTAAAAAGAGCACCCTTACATCCTGCCTGTTAATTGGTACATCTACGACCGAAGCAAATGAGTTTTTTCTTATCAAGGTGGGAGTAAGTGTAGGTAAATAGATTCAAGTGTAGGTAAATAGATTCAAGTATTGTTACAATGCTAGGCTTATTTAGTTACAATTGTTGCATTGCTGCAATTGAGGCGCGGCCTTGTTACAGGGAGCCGATTCCTTAGCATATAGGCTTGTGGTTTCGTTTGAGATGCCGAGTGAAGATCCTCACAGTTGAGAATGAAGACATACAAACAGGTTCCAGAAAACAATACTTGTGTAAAATATCAAAAATACTGCGGTAATTCTGTATATGAGCTTAGGCCTTGCATTATATTTAACCCATAAAAGCAATGTAACCAGAAATGCACCTGATATCTTAATAGCCAAAAACAGGTCCTGGCTTACCCAAGCTTGCAAGAAAGGATTCACTTCAGATGCATATCCGTTTGTCACAAGAAACTGGGTTATTAACCCGTCCGCAACTATGAGCCCGAATAGCGTGTATAACATGAACCTAGTGGTACGGCTTGTAACGCTAAAGCGTTTAGGAACTCTTAATACGTTCATTTATTTAAATATATGCGAAATAATGGCATTCGCAAACGATTGTCCACTGTACAATGTATATCTCACTAGCATTTGGTAGGTCTCCATCTAGCGAGACCCCTTGCTTTATACGCTATTCATTAACATAATTAGGACCCAACTTATTTCCCAGCTTCCAGTAATCCCCATTCCTGTTGAGTCCTAATTGTCCGAATACAATACAATCATAAAGGCTATTACGGCGGTCCACAATCCCGCAAAGGTATGATTCGGTGGGACTAAACGGCTAACCATTTAGGGTGATTAAAATTCCGCAGTATTCTTTCGTAACAAGGATGACAGCAGTTTAATAGCTGGGCGTATGGGATGTTGTTAGGATGATTGAGAGGGATGCGGTGCTGAAGGCTTGGTCTGCCTTGAAAGTCACGAGGAGATGAGTAATAGTACACCAGCAACGAGAATATGTTCTATGTTTTAATTTGCTCTTTAATTATAATCCGTATTCTTGATATCTCCTCTAATTTACAGTAGCACGTTTGACCCAAAATCTTGTGGCAAAAACTAAAAATGTTGACTTGCTATTCTTGTAGAGATGGCTTTATTTCTAGTGAATCTCCATTATTAGATTTTGCTTTTTTTCTTTTACTTTTTTTATTAGCAGGCAAGAAACTGTAATTAGCTTCAAGATTTTTCAAAACACTTTCCAGCTGCTTCTGAATTTTGGCGAGCAACTTCGGGTGATTTAACTTAAAATACTGGTCTCTGTTGTATTCTCTTATAAACTTATAGCAAGAGATTATTTCCATCCGTAGATCACTAAGGAAGTGAAGTTGACCTGAGTTCTTTAAATTTTCAAAAACTTCGCTATCAATATGTTCAAACAGCGCGTTCCGCTCCTCCATTGATAATTTTTCATCTACAGGGTCACTAAGGCCCTCAAAGCTTTGCTCAATGCGAAAACGCAGAGGAAAAATGTTGGAGAGGTTAATGCTGATTTCATCATGCAAGGCACGTATAGCATATTCCTTTTCCCGTTCTTGACTACGACGAACCTGGTATAGAATTATGATAGCGAGGATGGCAATAAATAGAGTGCCAGCAGCACTTAGAGCCGGTGTCCATAACCTAAGATAACCGTTAACAAAGTCGTAGGGGTTAACAATGATATTCGAGATATTAAATTCGGCGCTAATTAATACAGATAAAATAAAAAGAAACAAGAGCACGGTAACTATTGTGTAAAAATACTTTTTAATGCTCATTCCTTGGAGTAACCCCCACTAAGAAGATGACCTTTTGTTACTACATTTATACGTTATCTATTTATATTTTATTCCTTTCGTCACTTAAGTCAATACTAGTGCTGGTCACTGGCTGCTGGCTCCTTGGCATGTCTCATTCTTGCTGACTGGCGGTAACTAAAATGAATAGCGAAAGCCATAAAGACGAATACCCAGTTAGCAGCCGTGGGGATTGGGTGAGAAAACAATGCCCAAATGCTGTATGTTGTAGCAAAAGCTAACATTAGTAAACCATGTAAGCCACACCAACCGAGCGGCTCAGGAAGATGAAGGTCCATTTTTCTAATGAGAATGCTCAACCACATAACAATATATAAAAAAACCCAACACCACAAATATGCAGATACGGAATCAGTAAGACGAGTAGCAAAGTACATAAGCGCTAGGTATAACGTTAGATGAAGTATCCCAAAGGTAACCCTAGTCCTTGACATGAATGTATCTCTGTAAGGGCGGTATCTGATGATCGTAATTATGCCAAACCATGTTGCTAGGGCGCCATAATAGACTGCTATTAGTGCCTAAAAGCTCAAGCTGGTTATTTGGGGAGGGAAAAGTAATTCATTGAATTCAATCAGGCTAGCACCGAGAATTACAGCGATAAATGTTGATATAAGTGGCGCTTGCGGTGAGGCTATAAACCCAAGGCTCGATGAATCGGCTATTTGTTGAGTACTCATTTCTATTACCTCCTATTCGGGTTTTTGAATCAAGTGAATTGAATTATAATCACATTTGGTGGGATGTCAATAGATAACAGGAAGTTGTTTACTAGAGGTTAATAAATGGTTAATCCAGCCTCGGAAATTGTTTAGTTTTAAGTGTGATCCGAACGTTTAATCTCGATTCTGGGACATTCTTGAAATCAGGCCTTCGTACTGGTGACTTGAGGGAATTTGTACTTATTATTTCTAATTAGTACTGCTAATATATGTCGTAATACTCCCGTTAAGTGTAATTTCTAGCTTTGGGAAGGAAAATTTTTAAACTGTGGGCGTGTGCCGGGTGGGTTTAACTAATTTGAATGTAACAAGACCATCTATCTAGCAGACCTACTGACTATTCATAGGAGAATTAGCCAAATCAGATGTTTTTTCGAGAACTTCAGACTGTCTTGAAAAGTCACTGAGCGAGTGTATCGTTGCATCATCTCTAATTATTTCTGTCCTGACCACATGCTCAATCAGCGCGTCATCTCCTATATTTTGCTTTATCCTTTGCAGCCTTTTGGCAATAGTGGGAATCCACTCACTATATAGCTCGTCAAGTAAAGAGCTTCGATAATCAAATTCAGTTGAAAACCAAAGGATTTGCTTCAATACGTGGATGTCAGAATAGACCTGCACCAGTTGCTCTCGTAGATTGACGGGCAGTTTATGAGCCGAGTATCTGTGTGCATCCCATATATCACTTTGGAGAGGCAATAGATTGTCTCCTGAAAACTCGGTGACTATTTTTAGGTTATTCTCAATCTCAACAAGTAACTCAGGTACAGGGAACTTCGCTGGTTCATGGACTTCTGGACGGGTACTGGGAGCATTAATAATATGTCGGGCCAGATCAGTAGAAGTAAATATTTTAGGTTTCTTGCTAAACAACAGATAGAAAGTGTCAAAAAAGGTGACTCGGCGCTTTAAGACAAAACGTATAATCAGGTAATTAACAGAGACGCCTGTTAATATTCCTATTAATATAGTGGCTATAAGAACCAAAGCTGTTTGCCACCATCCCAAAGCTGCTGTGAGAAGCATAATTTCTTGCCACGATCCCATATCATTCCTTACCTTTCGACCATTGCTTAATATACTTTATGCTATAGCACAATACGGTGGACTGATGATGTTTTAGCTTTTTCTACAGATATATCAATTGTAATGTTTCTGCCCATCCAATGCAACAATGGCCGCACTTGGGGCATCTACCTTACTATTATTGCCCCATTATAAACGTAGGGTGTGGAGTGTCAAATGAATTGCTAGACAAACTGCCGTTTGTCTTAGCTTATGTCACATCTGCAATCTCTTTGTTTTATTATTTTTTAACGATTTTCGTGGTTACGCCGCTGGGCGTATGGAATGTGATTAGGACAATTGAGATAGAATATAGAGAAATCTATCGCGCGAGGTGTCACACAAAACAACTATGATTAAAAGAGGGGGTAAAAGGTTCAAGTGTACTGGCTCTTAAGCGATAGAGATTAGACCCTTTTTTATACCCACAACTACCGCTTCCGTGCGAGCATTGGCATTCAATTTACGCAATACAGAAGTAACATGATTTTTTATGGTTTGCTCGCTAACGCTGAGTATAAGCGCAATCTGCTTGTTAAGATAACCCTTGGCAATATAATCAAGGATTTCTGTTTCTCTCGCGGTAAGCGGCGAAATAAAGTCCTCGCTTTCACTTTGTGAGGAGAGTTCTTGAAACTGCTTCAAT
>Ga0111206_124_pt1 | contig 24411 bp, 17 predicted proteins | sample DeeMarSWOR152_54_FD_80376 | JGI IMG/M metagenome (GOLD analysis project Ga0111206, IMG submission 80376) | Coxiella sp. DG_40 | reverse complement strand
TTCATAATAGGTCTCCTTACCGATCACTTTTTGACTTGTATCGGCAAAAAGACCCAGTAATATCCATCAATTCAGTTGTGAAAGAGCACTAGCGTCTTTAACAAGGAGAAAAGCGGTATCTTGCTATGCCCCCAGGTAGCGAGCAGTGTACATAACAAAGAAAAAACTTAAGATGTAGCCTATAACTTGCGCAGCATAAAATAAGCCTATATTCTTTATAATTCGCCGAACTGCAACCATCATTTGGTCTTTTGCCACGCTTTGGTTCTGCTCAGCCCCGTCGTAGTGTTCTTCAACAGGCTTTCTTCGAGCCAAAAACGTGTTTAAGTGAGAATTGATGGCCGTTGAATCCTATAACAAAAAAGAATATTCGTGCTTAATTAAGTATCCTATTTTGGTTAGACCATGCTGACTATCTGAGGTGATTCAAGACTTGGCGCCTCGAAAACTAAACCGGTTACTTTGATTATTTTCTCTGCCTCTTCAAGGAGTTTCATCCACTTAATGTTGTAATAGCGGGGATTATCAAAATCCGTATAGCCGTATTCATTGATTTTTTCGACCATATTTTTGATAGATTCTTCTACAGATATAACAGGTCTGAAATTGAGGAGTTTTTCGATCTTTTCCGTTGAAACCCTATAACTTCTTACCCCTTTATATGAGTAGCGTGATCTTATATCCACATTAATCCCCAAATCCCTCAACACCTCTCTGACATGCAGTGCAAGTTCTGACACTCTGTAGTTACGAATTGCAACATTGAATATCTGTCCTTTGACCCTCTCTTCCTCTGCTTCAATACAAGCAATGTACGCTCTGGCTGCATCCTTGACCTCTATCAGAGGTCTCCACATCTCACCGCCAAAATGCAGGTCTATATACCCTTTGTCGAGAGCATATCTGAGAAAAGTATTAACAACCAAGTCGTATCTCATGCGGGGGGAAAAACCAAAAACGGTGCCCTTCCTTAATATCACCGGACAGAAATCATCGTCAGCCATCGAGAGCAGTATCTTTTCAGCCTCATATTTTGACCTTGAATAAGCGGCCTTCGGGTCAACCTTTGTCCCTTCATCAAGAAGCACATCATTCCTTTCAATCCCGGCTTTAACGTAATAAGTTGAGCAGGAGGAAGCAAAAACATGCCTTTTAATACCTTCTTCTTTGCAGATTTTTGCCAATCTACCCGCAGCTATCGTATTCATTTCATAATTGGCCTTCGGATTATATTCAGCAGTAGGGTCGTTAGATAGACCACCGAGGTTAATCACTGCTTCGACATCATATAATGTAGAAGGCTCCAATGTGCGCATATCACCCACTACTAATTCTATCCGATCAATTACCTCTTTTATCCCATAGTCCCCAAAATAAAGTCTATCATATACTTTAACAGCATATCCTTTCTCCAATAACTCCTGGACTAAAACCGAACCTATATAACCGGCTCCACCTACGACTAAAATCTTCTTGGGCGATACCACAGTCATATTTGTTCCTATCTACCTTTAATTTCCCATATATTAGCACCGGCTAAAGTATTAAATTCATCCGGAGGGATCCTATATTCATCCGGTTTTTCACTGTTATATTCGTGACTTGCAGTCGAAACCATAATTGTATCCGGCTCGAGACTCATCCATCCGTGATATACTCCCGGCGGCACAATAAGCAACTTTGGCGACCTATCCGAGCAAACCACTATATCAAGCTTTTTGTACGTCGGGCTATCTTTTCTATCATCTACGAGAACAAATTTGGCTGAACCTTTTACTATGCAAAACCAATCATGGAGTTCATCATGCTTATGAAACGCCCGTACTATTCTGTCAATTCTATCTCCAACGACATAAACCTGTCTTATTTCCTGGCCTTTGCCAGAGACAAAGTTATCTGACTTATGAATTATCTCATATAGGTATCCTCTATCATCCTCGTGTACTTTCAAATCTATCATTTTAATATCGTGGATATTCACTGCCGCAATTCCCCTTTCTCAATCAAATATTGTTTCAGCGCCTCTTTCCAGAAACTCATAGGTTTGACTCGATATTTTTCGAAAAACGCACTGCCAAGAACTGAATACGCAGGTCGGCTTGCTTTGGAAGCAAACGTGTTTGAAGAGACAGGTTCGATTTTGTAATCAATCCCTAATAGCTCAAGTGTTGCGCATGCGAATTCATACCAACTGCATCTACCTCGTCCTGCGATGTGTATCGTTCCAGTGAAATCTTTTTCTAAAAAAGCTATAGTTCTTTCTACAAGTTCGTAAGTATACGTTGGTGACATCACCTGGTCATTAACAATCCTAACAAGCTCACCCGCCTTTGCCATTTTGCATATTTTTTCAGGGAAGGTCCAACCTTTCTTACTCGTCACCACGCCGTAAAGGCTACTGGACCTTACTATAAGGTGATTCTTGTTTATTGCACGCACCATCATCTCTCCAGCAGCCTTAGAGACACCATATGTATTGACTGGAGCAACTATATCTGATTCTAAGTAAGGCGTGTCTCTACAGGAATCAAGCCCAAATACATAGTCGGTGGAAAAGAACACGACCTTTCTATTTAACTCGCTTGAGACCTTAGCGACGTTATGGGCACCAATGCAGTTTACAAGAAATGCCTTTTCCTTGTGCTCCTCACATTGGTCTGTATTATGAAACGCAGCAAGATTGATAACAACATCAAAATCAAAACCTTCTAAACAGGACCTGACTGATTCCTCATCTACTACCTCAATTTGAATATGACTCAGCAATATCAGGTCCTCTGCACGTACGTGCTTCTGGAACTCCTGCCCGACTTGCCCGTACCCACCAATGATAACTAATTTCATTGCGTTTGCCCTTTATTGTAAGCGCACATTTTTCAACTTCTGCTTATGGGCTTGGCCGCTCCAAAACTGCCAAAGGTGAATATTTGATAACACTTGAATCAACAAAGCTGCGACTCCCACCTTAAATGCGGCTATTACGTTACCTGAGCATTTGCAAACGTGCTCTTCCGTTTTACAGCCTTGATGGGTGCAAAAACATCACTTGGTCGTTTTTTTTTGGTCGTAATGCCAACTAATGTCGCTGCCAATAACATATACAAGTTTTTGAGCTTCGATGTTTTTACCCTAAGAGCTATGTGAGCAAGAATTCGTGGCATACAGCTTAACAGTATTAATATTACCAATAACCGGTTTAACCAGGATCCACCATATCGACGGTGGACTATATATTTGTTACGCTCCATATAATAGGTGTGGTGCGGCTTTGAATGGTAGTCTCCAAGGGTAGCAGATATCTTGTGCCATACTTTAGCTTTTTGTTGGCAGCACACTCTAAAACCTGCAAGAATAGCTCGCGCGCAGAGATCAAGATCCTCCCCAGATGTCCAGAGCCATTCATCAAATCCTCCAATTTTTTCATAACAGGATTTGCTTAATAACAGAGCGCACCCGTCTTGATATAGGGTATCGACAAGCCCTTCATACTGCCCATTGTCCGTCTCATTTAGCCCAATCCGTTTATATCTTGCTCTACCTATGCAGCCTTTAATACCTGCGTAATTTATTGTGTCAGGCCTTGAATAATATAGCACTTTTGGACCGATTATGCCTATCGTTTTGTCGTGTGAAATGGCTTGATACAAATACTTGATGCAATCTCGATCTACTATGATGTCGTTGTTTGTTATGAGGACATACTGAGCACCTCTGCAAAATGCATGCTCAATTCCGACATTGTTACCGTATGGATAACCGCCATTTACACTTAGCTCAATGAGGTTGTCAGCCGGGAGCAATTTTTTAAGATTACACACTGAGTTGTCTGTCGATGCATTGTCCACAACAAGAATTGAAAGCGGACGGTACGTCGACTTTCTCACCGAGTTAAGACACTCCCTAGTAAGCTCGTAGCCGTTATAATTGAGGATTATTACTCCGATTAGGGGATTAGTTTTCATTGAAAACTGTGAAAGCGGCAGGCTTGCTTTAAATTTTCTCGTGTGATTAGTCGTTTTTCTTTCATTTTCGAGTTTTTAATCAGGTGCTTCACGCTTTCACACTCCACCATTTCAGTATTTTTCGTTTTATCCGGTCAGATTTGCAACACTATATTCTTCAAGAAGCCGGCCAAAAAGTGCTGCCCGCCGACCAGCCGACTCCAGAGAACCATTGGCGTGAATCCGAACTTTCATAACAAGCGGTGGACCAGCACGACGGTCACGAATCGGTAAGCTCACATTGACAATGTCACTGGTCACAATGTCTTCGCCGTTCTTACCCCACGCTAACATTCGCTGAGTCCCATCGCGGTTGGTCAAAGGCAACGTGCCGCCGACAAAATCCATCTTATCCGCAGCAAAACAAACTGCCTCCCACCATTGGTCAAAAACTTCAGCTTGACGAAAGTAAAGCTCGACCTTTTCAAAATTCTCTATTTCTTTTTTCGCCTGATGGGAGGTAACATATTTCCGCTTCAAACTTCCTATCGTTCCCCAAAGCTGGACTGCTCCTACGATTCTAAATGCCATCACAAGAAGAAGCACTATACATACAAAAAGTATTATGGTCTGAGCATTGCGCGTAAAGAGCATAAACATTCCGAAACCTGCAGTAAGCAGTGTTAGTATGTACGCCGTAATCACCGCGTGCCGCTGGTGAAGGCCAAGAGCCAAAAGCCTGTGGTGGAAATGACTGCGATCAGGCGAAAATACGGATCTGCGCTCAAGAAACCTCCGCAACATACTGAGAAGAGTGTCAAAAATAGGTATCCCCAGTGCCAGAACCGGCAATGCTAATCCAACGAGAGTTTCGGCTTTGGCCGCACATAACACGCTCGAAGACGCGATAGTAAAGCCCAGAAATAGACTGCCTGAGTCCCCCATAAATATCTTAGCCGGATTGAAATTAAAAAATAGGAAACCACTCAAAGCTCCCAAAAGCGACAGCATCATAATTGTCATTACAGGTGGACCAAAATACAAAGTAAGTACCACAATAACACCACAAGTAACTGCACAAATACCAGCAGCAAGTCCATCAAGACCATCAATAAAATTGATTGCATTGGATATACCAACAATCCAAAAGATAGTAACCGGCCACGAGAGCCAGCCAAGATTGATGACAAGTGACTCAGTTATCCTAATTGAGTCTATCCGAATACCAACGTAACAAATCCCCAACGCAGCAATAAACTGTGCTAGGAGCTTTATCCTTACCCGTAGTCCCCTGATGTCGTCCGCAAGTCCCACAAGGAAGATAAATCCGGCTGCAACAAGCAAAGCGAGGACTTTCGGTTGCGCAAATTCAAAACCATAGCCAATAACGTTACGCAAGAACAACAACAATATAATGGGCACCATCATTGATATAAAAATCGCAACGCCACCAATACGCGGCACAGGCTCAGAATGAATTTTGCGCACGTCAGGAGCATCAACGATGTTCAGTTTCCGACCAAGGCGAACAACAATCGGCGTCGATATGACCGCTAAGATAGTAGAGCCCACATATACGTATAGATAAGTTTTCATGTTTCAGTTATTGATTTCACCTTCAGGCTATTAGCTCTGCGCAAACTCCGTCCCTGTCGGTGTACTAACCGACCCCCCCTCACTTGCCTTAGATATTCAGCCTTATTTTAAAAATTGAATCAATCTACTCTCGAAGTGCATCAGGGTAATCTAATCTCGTCGCCGAAGGCCGCAGGGTCCACCGAAAGCTCCGTAACAAGCTTCTCCGCTTCCTTCCACTGCGGACGCAACCGCAGGCATATCCTCGCCTCTTGCACGGCCTCCGGTATCTTTTCTGCCTTGGCCAGCAACCTTGCCAGACTTAATCGCCATTGAACCTGGCCATAATCGAGTGTTAGAGCACGACGGTAATAATTTATCGCCCCCTCATAATCCTGCTGCTTCGCGCATATCTCACCTAAAGCCGCGAGAGCCCAAGTGGGAGCTTCGGGCCGCGAACATTTCGCCTCAAGTAAGTGTTTTGCCTTCTCCCTGCTTTGTTCGGCAAGGTCGCTATACTGCATTTCCTCGAGAAGATTCGCCACACAATTCAGATGCGCAATATCATCCCCCGCAGCCGACACAGCTAAGTGAGGACGGCTAAGAAAATTCACATATATCCGGGCAACATCGTTGAATAACCTGCCGTCAAGTTGAACCGCCCGGGCAAACTTCGGGACACCTTCTTCCGAGCGTCCTTCCAAAATATCAAGGCAGCCAGCAACAAAACACGCCACCGGGTCACACGGTGCAAGGCGAAAACCCTTTCTGATACTCTCCTCACCAGAGTCATTACCAAGAACATACTTTTCAATCTGGCCGACAACGCTATAGGTTGGTCCGTATGTAGGACACAGCAGCCGAGCTTTGTTCAATTGTTCTGTTATATCACGAGCAGTCGGTATCGAGTCCTCGTCGATAACCGTGCCTACAATGTGAGGCACTGTTACTTTGCTTATTGAGTGCCAGCGATAGACGTTAAGCCAGTACCGGTATTTGATATTTTCCGGCTCATAGCTCGACGCCGCAGCAGCACAAGAGATTAAGTCTGCATACTCAGCTTCCGTTGCCTGCCAGTTTCTCTCCCTGATACCTTGTTCTACTTCAAGAGCCTTGGCCCAATATGCCGCCGCAACACGTGCGTTATCAGCGCTGATAAACGCCCGTACCCAAATTCCAGACACTGCGAGCAGCACGACAATCCACATTAATCTCGAGTTCGCAGCGGGTCGGATTTCGACCGTCTTGCTATCCTTATCCTGCCGCGCCAGACCTATTAGCAGAGCACAGAATATGACCGACAAACAGGCATTTGCCGGAAGGTGCTGCCCAAAATCGCTTAAACTATGTATGAGTATCGCCAGGATACCAAAGCCGAGTCCGTACACCGCAGAACAAATGGGCAGATTAGTACCGCGAATATTTCTCACGTAGTTTGACCAGATGATTATTCCAAAGATTATAAGCAAGACTAAACCCACCAATCCCATTTCCTCCGCTGTTTGTGCGTACTCATTCTCCGCGTGGGCAGCTAATGCGGTTATCGTTGAGCGGTCGAACATAGGATAAACTACTGAGTGTGTCCCAAGGCCGGTTCCAAGTATCGGGAATCTAATCCATGCGACTATTATGTCTTTAAGCATTTGCAGCCGGCCAGCCCCAGCTTCGTGGAAGTCCCTGATGGCCGCCAGCCGGTCATATACAGCGTCAAAACCTACATACAAAACACAGGCAAATGCGATAAGCGCTATAACAACCATTATCCAGCCGTATCCCCTCATAGACCGTCGAGAAGTAAAAAGCAATGTTGTAAAGGTTAGGGCAATTAACATGCTGACGATACCGCCTCGGGTTAAGGAGGCAAAAACCGTTGCTGCACCAAGCCCTATGGCTGCCATGAGTAGCCACAATGGTTTAGCAGACTTGGAGCTCAAATACTCGAAAACAACTGGTGGCGTTATCTTCTTGCCAATAAAACCTTCATGCAGTTTCACTATAAGCAGACCAAGCGCCGCCCCTATCGATAAATTCATAAACTGGCCATAATTGCTGTGGTTGATGAATGGACCTGAATAGCCTCTGCTGTGTCTGTTGGATATAAACCAGTAAATCTTGCCGTTTCCGAAAAGGTTCTGCGCTAAAGTGACGACAGCAATGATACAGCCGATCACCGCAACTGCCGTCAGGAGGCGTTTCACCTGGTCCGGGTGACGGAATACGTTAAGAACAACCACAAACACCCCAGCGACGGCCAGTACCAGCCGCAGGTCGTGCCTCGTGGCATTAGGATAGAAGCTAAGCGTCATCCACCCAAGCAACCTATCAGCATTGGGTAAATCACCCAAAAGTTCCGTTTTGAGAGTCGCAGTATTGGGTGAGATTATGCTTATAAAACTCGCAGGTAATGGAACAAGCTGTAGAGACGCAACAAGTAGGAACAACCCTACCGGTACATAAGCCCAGGTCCAGATTATGCGCGGGTGTGGGTAGTATATAAGCTTGAGCAGGAAACAGACAACAATAATCCCTGATATGGCGATGACAACCTCTTCGCTCCAGGCGTGCACGACACCAAATGCAAGAGGCATAAACGCCAGAAGAGCCACAAGTAACCATTCGATCACAACATCAAACCGACTTGGGGTTACTTTTGTCTCGTCAAGAAATGGTCGATACTGTCTCATCTTTACACGTCCTTGTGCCGATAGTGGAAATCCGCCGTATATCCTGGCCCTTCAACACCCTCAAAGGATTATCAATGCAAACAAGGCTCGCAATTGTCTCCCCCAGCCTGGCTTTAATACAGTCGAAAGTTGCTTTCATACAAGGCTTTCGCCCGTCCAAATCGTGCGAATCCGTTGCTACCAGCGAAGACCAGCTAGAGCTCAAAAACTGCCACGCAGTCCTCTGAGCCATGACGCCGAAGTCGCCAAGCAGGCTCGCACAAGTCACCTGCAAATGCACCGCGTGCTCCAGCCACTTCAGTAGTATCTGAGGCTGTTTCGCAAGAACAGGATGTCGCTCAGGGTGTGATATAATAGCTTGAACACCTAAAGAGGTCAGCTCCACAAGCAGCGATTCGATATCTATAAATACCTCGTGAGGAAGCTCAAGAAGAATGTATTTGCCGCCGTCTGCAAGAGTCAGTATCCTGTCGCTCTCAAGCAGGTTACATATCCTTTCGTCCACTCGGACGTCCCCGCCGGGCACCACAGTAAGAGCGACGCTGTTACGTACCAACTCTTCATTCAGAACCGAGACCGCCTCTCTAATCTCTGCAGCCTCGTTATAGTTGCTGAATGCCCCCAGTTGATGAGGCGTAGCTATGACAACATTTACATTATCGTAAATCAGCCCCCGGCACAAGGCAAGGGCCTCTGACATCGTAGCGGGACCATCATCAACAGCAGGAAGACAGTGGCAGTGGATATCAACAAACCGCTGATGGCCAAAGTCATTAGACCCGATCTTTTTAGTTCCAGCCAAGTTATTATCTGAAGACCGTATCATATTCGATTAACTAAAATACCCCCACAAGCAAGCCCCCATAATTTGCTCAATTATAATCGCTCAATCTTACCCCGCATTTTTCTCCTTTTTGCCGTAGTAGCCATAGTGACCGTAGTAGCCGTAACCCCTGTAGCGGCTGTAACCGTTGTTGTAGCCATAGCGACCTCGCTTCCGAGGAACATCATTTACAACTGCACCGAGTATGTGCGCACCTACGCTCAACAAGGTGTCACAAGCCTGGTAGCTGTGCCTTCTCGTAGATCGCTCTGCCCTCAAGACCAGCAGCACTATGTCACAAATCGCAGCGATAATCTGGCTGTCAGCAACCGGACCAACCGGTGGTGAATCTATGATGACGCGCTCGTATCGCTGAGAAAGGCTCTTCAATGTCTCCGCAAATGTGTCGCTGTTGAGCAACTCGGATGGATTAGGCACTTCCGGCCCACAAGACAAGATATCAAATCCTTCGACCGGGCCAGGCCGGATTGCCTCATCCACGGTATGTTCTCCTGCAAGAACGCTGGATAGTCCCCTATCGTTGTCAATAGCGAAAATGTTATGCTGCATAGGTATGCGGAAATCAGCGTCAAGGATAAGCGTTTTTTGCCCGGCCTGTGCCATCGCAATGGCCATGTTGCTGGCGAGGGTGGTCTTGCCATCACCTGGCGCTGGTGAGGTGACAAGGATAGTCTTTGCTTCTCCTTTAGGTGCGCCGAAAAACACCGCGGTGCGTATCGTTCTATAGGCTTCAGCGACGACAGACTTAGGCTTTAAACGCACCCTCTGGCCACGTTCTATAATGCGCTGCTTTTTTAACATGCTCTTGCCATCACTGTCGACAGGTGAGCTGACAACGGTAGTCTTTGTTTTGCCCATAGGCATCCCGCCGCAAAGCACGTTAGTACGTACCGCGCGATAGGCCGCAGCACGGGCCAAAAGGCTTAGCTCCTGCGGCTTTGCTTTGCGTTTTGAACTGGCGGAATACACAACGCTGGTCATTGTCCGAGACACTTCAGCAACTATAGATTTGAGCTTGAGCCATACCTCAGCGACAATAGACTTGAGCTTGAGCCACACCTCATGGCCCTGGGTCACAATGACCCTTTGACCTTCTGACATTGTTGGTACCTCACCAAGAACCGGGATGCCGAGCACAGCTAATATCTCCTCGGAGGATCGCAGCCGATAATCCATCCAGTCGTGAAGAAGAGCAAGGCCACTACCGAACATAAGCCCCAAGGTAAGGCCCATTGCCATAATCGCCTTTCGCGGCTTTGAGGGCCTACTTGCAGGGCGTGCGACTTCCAATATACTGATATTGAGTGCCCCCACATTCTCTGTAACATTGAGTTCCTTAATGCGGTCATCGAGAATCTCACAAATTCTTTCAGATCGCTTTAACTCCGACTGGAGCACAGAATATTCAGTAGTCTTAATACCTAAATTTTGGGCCGCCTGATGCTGGTCATCAAACGAAGCCTGTAATTCATCCTCTCTTTCCTTTGCTGCCATCCATCTTAGCCGCATCACCTCGATATAGGCATCGGCAAATTCCTTCGCTTGCTCATTGAGCTCCTGCTTCATGCTGTCAATCTTGCTATGGATTGCCTGGATTGAAGGATGGTCTTCAGTACAATGATATCTTGCGTCTTTTAACTCCATCTCCGCTTTTCTTAGCTCGGAGCGCAACTGAATTTCCCTGTCGTTGATAAACACACGTACACCTGCACTGGCCGAAGCCGCAGCGAATTGCTTGATTTTCGCTGGTTCATTCTTCATACTCCTGGTTGCTTCAAAATCAGCTTTTGCCGTCAGAGCGGCCAATTGCGCTTCGCTTAGCGCACTGGACAATTTGGCTAATCTCTCAAAAACGATATTCCCGCCTTTATTGTCAAAAGAAACTACACCATTTTCCCTTGTAAATTCCAGCATCTCCGCGAATTTGTCTGATAATTCCTTATCGCGTTTAACCTTTTCTTTCTGAAGGATTTTTAGCACTTCCGAAGCAGTGCTGCGTTTGCGAGCTGAGTGATATCTGACATACGAATCTACGACAGCGTTGACGAGCTGAGCAGCCTCTGCCGGATATGGGGAATCAAACGATACCGTAATGATATCATCTCTTTTACCAATATCAACTTTCATCTTTTTCTTAACATAACCAACTAAGTTATCCACATTCGCAAATGTTCTTAGGTGTCTTATCTGAACATCTTCAACCACTTCAGCAATAATGGGAGTAGATCTTATCAATTCGCCTTGTGTGTAGAGGTAGTTATTAGATCGGGTCATGACACCTTCGTACTCGTTGATGATTTTAGGGCCGGTTTGTTCAACATACAATCTGGATGTACTTATGTAGATGCGGGTAGCCTTGAGGAAATACAGAAACGCCGCAAGCTGAAACAATATGGTGGTGAACAAGATAATCCAACGGTGACGCAAAAGTATCTGCAAGAAATTTTCGCCTCCTGGCAGGCCACACCCCTGGGGCACTGTCAAGTTCGAATTTCCATTTTCAATCGTGCTGTTATTCATAATTCTTTTCGAACACAAAATTCTATCTGTAATAATAATTACCCCCTACACCAACTGAAATGTGAAACACATCAGATAAAAGCTTATTGACACGCGTATGCAGTGTATGGTCTACGTATATGAGGTCCCCTGGCTTTATCATAAGACTATACGCGTCAGCGAGGGACTTATCGTCAATTTTGAGCGTAGCCGATACAACTTTTCCTGTCGCATCCTGTCGATAAATTTTCAAATAGCGCGGATCTGCCACCATATCAAATCCACCAGCAAACGCCAACGACTCCATCAGATTGTATTGAACATCCGGAGGATACGGATAAACACCAGACTTGTTCACAAGTCCAATGACAGCGAAAACGCGTTCGTTTTCCCTTCGGTACTTCGATACCTCACAAACCACCATCGGACGATTAACAACGTACTTCGGATAATAGGCCTCTATTACTGATGCTTCTATCTGGGCAAGCGTCCTACCACCAACATTGATACCCCCGATAATTGGAAGAGTAATCGCCCCCGCCTGGTTTACCCTAACCAAATAAGGTTCAACGTCCTTGTGACCATATGACGGCCGAAGCCATTCTGGCAAATCAGACGAAATGACCCTTAAAACTGCCGGCATTTGGAATTCCAATATGTCACCCGAAATCACTCGATAAGGCCCAACCTGACTCTTGACGCCTGTCACACTGTTAAAATCGAGTTCTGATTTGATTGGCCCGGCTTTCAGAAACTCGCTTACCTGCTCAGGACTTGAGAGTCTCGGCCCACACCCTGAAGGCCATAGCCCGCAGAGTACAAACATCACCGGCAAAGCCATTTTACAGTATAGGACACAAACTCTTCGCTTTGTCACCTGATGTCCCCCCAATTACAAACCCCATTTCGTTGAACGCCAAATTTTGTCTATTTCGACTTGAGCGTTATTATCGGCTTTTCATAAGCCACAGCATTAATTTTATGGGCCTTTCAGAGAAATCCGCTCTTTGCGCCATCTCCCGGCGAAAAAACCAATTTGTTCCTGTTTTCTACACTAATATGTGCAATTTTATCGGGCTCTTAGAACGCCGCAAATTCTTCGCGGTACGCCGCCCGCTCCAACGGCTGAAAAAAGCAGCACCTCAAAAGCAGCAAAAGGTTCTATTCAGGTTGATTTATGTCGCATCGACGCCTGCGGCGTTTATATTCAAAGCAGCTAAACGTCTGTGAAATCTTGCGTCAATAGAGCAAGTTCCGTGCAAACCAGAGTACTCTAACCTCTAAAATCACTGCATTACAGTAGTTGCCTGTAAGTTACATATTAAGTGTTGACCGAAAAAAACCGAAATTAAAGATAGAATCCGGAAAAAACCGGTAACAATGGGAAACTCCGAGAACCTGGGGGCTAAGGCTTCCCGCCTAGTACTCTGTCGCAGATTATTTGATGATTTGTCATGCTGAGCCGAAAGGCGAAGCATCTGGCTGACGATACCCAGATTCTTCGCTTCGCTCAGAATGACAGGGTTCCCAACCATCCTTTTGCCTGAGACAGAGCACTAGGGTGTTTTATCAACATCCTAAGGACCATTGACAACCGCTGATTCACAATCACGAAATTTAGTCCGAAGAGGAACAGAATGGATGAAATGAAGGTCAAAGTACTGCTAATCGAGGATGACACCGTCGATACGCGCTTGTTCCAGGGAATGTTGACTGAAGGAACAGATAGTCCGTACACCCTCGAATGTGCTCGCAAACTATCGGATGGCATGGAAAGTCTCAGCAACGAAGATTTTGACGTCGTTCTATTGGATCTCGGACTGCCCGATAGCTCCGGCTTGAACACCCTTGTCAAGCTGCATGCCCACGTACCACGCATCCCAATCGTTATCTTGACAGGCCGGAATGATGAAGCACTATCAATAAAGGCTCTGCAGCATGGTGCGCAAGACTACCTGGTTAAAGGATGCATAAACAGCAACGCTCTTCGGCGGTGCCTGCGCTATGCCATAGAACGAAAGCAGATTCAAAAAGATTTATGGATAAGGAACCGTGTTGTTGAATCTTCCATCAATCCCATCGCAATCACGGACCTGCAAGGCCGTCTGACGTACATAAACCATTCTTTCCTCGAACTGTGGGGATATAACAAACTCGATGAAGTTGTCGGCCGGTCAACTGACAAGTTTTGGTACAGAACGACTAAGGCCTCCTGGATGAGAGAAACCGTACTTCGCAGCGGTAGCTGGATAGGCAAAATTACAGGCAAAAGAAAGGACGGAGCCAAGTTAGATTTACAGCTTTCTGCATTTCTGGTAAAAGACAGGGACGAGTTGGGTGAACCCCTCTGCATCGTATTTTCATTTGTGGATATCACTGAGATGACCCAACTGCGCCGCCGGCTCAAAACCGAACAGTCATTCGCCGGCATCATCGGACGAGACCCGAAGATGCTGGAATTGTTTGAAACCATCAGGGAACTTGCTGACGTCAATGTCCCGGTGTTGATTCAGGGCGAAAGCGGTACAGGAAAAGAGCTGGTCGCCGCAGCTATTCACAATGAGGGCGCCGGGGCCGACAAACCATTCGTTCCGGTCAACTGTGGGGCACTGCCCGAGGGAGTCCTAGAAAGCGAGCTGTTCGGACATGTTAAGGGCTCCTTTACAGGCGCTGTTTGCGATAGAAAGGGACGATTCGAACTCGCAAACGGAGGAACAATTTTTCTGGATGAAATTGCCGATATTCCCGGCTCAATGCAGGTCAAGCTCCTCCGCGTTTTACAGGAGGGAGCTTTTCAGCGGGTGGGAGGTGAGGAAACAATAAAGGTTGATGTACGCGTCATCAGTGCAACAAATAAAAATCTCGCTGAGCAAGTAGCTGTGGGAACATTTCGGGCCGACCTTTTCTACAGGTTGTGCGTTGTCCCGCTCTATCTGCCGCCACTACGCGAGCGGCGAAACGACATTCCTCTGCTCGCTGACTACCTCCTCAAGAAATCTTTGACAGGCCTTGGCCTCCATAACGTAGCACTATCACAAGAAGCCACCGATATTATGCTCGATTATGACTGGCCCGGCAATGTTCGAGAACTTGAGAATGCCCTTCAATACGCCCTCGTAAAATGCAGAGATGATCTACTTCTGCCCGAACACTTCCCCTCAAACATTCTGAAAGCATCCGGACGGACTCTGTCATCTCCGAAGAAACCACGAAAACGCAAGCTCGACCCCGATATAGTATGGCGTACTCTCGAAGAAACCGGCGGCAACAAAGTCGAGGCCGCCGCCAGACTTGCAGTGTCACGGTCCACCCTCTATAGATTCCTCCAAGAAAGCCAAGAAACCAGCAAAATCACCATAAGCTAAAATATATCCTTGAGCTGTCTCATTTGATTCACGGTGTCTCATCTGCGCTTAATGAAACATCGTAGTCATTTCGACCCCCTTCAACTCCTCCCATAACATCTTGATAGATCAGACCTTACGACCTCCTCTGCACAAAGCTCCTTCATATAACTTCTCCACTACAATATTCTCAATGTCTCACGAATCACTTCCAAATGAGACATTCCCCTAAGGCTCTCTGAAAAATCCATTAACGCAACTGCTTTCCCTCAATGAATTTACAACTGCCGGATGGCCTCCTCTTACCGCCTGGCACATCTATTGCTTTTAGTACCAATGAAACCAAAATCATCCAAAGGCAGGAGGCAAAAGATGGAAAACCAGTACTATGAACATATTCTCAAGGCGTTGCGAATCGCTAATGACTTACTGGACCTCGCAAACACCGAAGAGATGCTCGCAAATGACAGCTGCAGCATCCTTTCCGGTGTGATGCGCGATTGTGCATTCAAAATTCGGCGGACGGTGGAGCGCGAATACCTGCCAAACGTAGCTATCAAAATAGAGAAAAAGGCTTAACTCAAGATAGCTCGTGGCGAAGAAGCCGGAGGGGTGAGATGATGAAAAGATTGATTTTTAGTAGCATAGTGATTCTATCGTTGTGTTTTCAAACCGGATGTTCTACGGTCGCCCTGAATGCCGGAAGCCTTGAAGATAGGGCTGACCTATCACTAATAGAACCAAATGCTGGGCCGTATTCAATCGAAGTCATACAGAGAAACGATGGGAGCTGTGATTACCTGTGGGAAATCGACAGCCGTATAGTCCAGGACAACACCTGCCGAGTCAAATACCACAACCTCTATTCCGCATCTCGTTTCATGGTAGTTGAGGGCGCAGTGCAGAATACAGGAAACAGATATCCAATCGTCCTGGATACAGGGGCGTCACAACCCATTTTCGTCAAAGACACTCACGTCCTGGAAAACAAACTGGCAATCTACCCGATGAAAATAAACAAACTAAATGGCCATAGTTTAGGACTCTGCTACCTCCCTGAACTGCAAATAGGCAGCGTGACATTAACCGACTGGCCCTGCTTGTACCTCGAGCCATGCACAAAGCTTGGTTTGTTCGGATTATCAATCGCCGGTGGTGTTTCTCAAGACCGAACAATCATCTTGGGCCTGCCAGCTCTGCGGGAATTCAAATATATTATTTTCGACAACATTAACAAAGAAGTGGAATTCTCATACAACGAAATTTTTGAATCCAAAGAGCTGCAACTGTGGGAGCGATACACATTTTCAATTGAAGAAGATTTTCATGGTAACGCCTTCCTTTTTGTGATGATTCCTGTTGCCGCTGAGCAGATTGAGCTGCAGCTTGATACCGGCAGCGGGCGGGGATTGGCCCTTGCCGAAGATCTGTGGGAGCAAATCCGTATGAAAATCCCGAATGTGAAGCTAAAAAAAACCACAGAATCGTACCCATATTTCGGGCATCTGGCTTGTAAGCAAGCTGTCGTTCCTGAATTCCGACTCGGCTGCAGAACGGTAAAGAACGCCAGGATTTCAATCTTCCCTAATGACAGCCCCCTCATGGACCAGTCCCAAGGCCTTCTGGGAATGCAGTATTTTCACGACACCGTGCTCGTCCTTGATTTCGAACGCAATCTGATGTGGGTAAGAAATCCCCAATGCCAGCAGTTAGCCCATGCCAGTCTTTGATGCCAACAAACGCATAAGCCACAGCTATGTCACACGTTTCCGATATTCCTCAGTCTTGAGGCGGTCGCGCTCTTACGACAAATATTAGGAAATACCTTACAGTCAGCTACTTGGACTGCGGGTCCCGCCGTCGTCACCACCACCGCCGCCAGCAATAGCAATTGTCCCAGCAGTTCCACCTGCAATGGCACCGGCAGTACCCAAACCAACGCCCATAAACGCTGCCGGTGCAACAGCTACCTGCATTCCACTCGCTCCGGGAATACTTTTGACCAGCAAGCCGCTTATAGCTCCCAATTGTGTGGCCATCGCCAATTTACCCCCACTTTGAAGCGCAATTGTACGAGCAGCAGGCAGACAAACCGATGCAACGGGATTCAAGGCACCTTCACAGGCCGTTGCCGCACACAGATTCGTCACTTGCGCAGCAGCCAAACCCTCGTAATGGGCCCACTGAGGCAACGATGACTCTTTGTTAACCTTGATAGCCTTCCCTGTCAGCCCAACTTTCCTGACAAACTTCTCAAATTCTTTACCCAATCCACTTAGATCAACCGCCGCACCCGAAGAATCCGCCTTGTACGTTGCTATCTCATACCGCAGCGTTTCCTTTGAACCGTTAATCTTCGTCGTTGCCTCGAAAACAGATATGCTCAAATAGATATCCTCAATTCCCGAATCGAAAACGTAGACGGCATTCATCCTGCATTTGACATCACCAACACCCCCCTCTTCCTTTACAGCCTTCACACTGAAAGGCTCCGACAACGCCCTAACGGCTATCATTTCGCCAAACACTTTCGTTTTAAGTTGTATGGCCGTCAATGTAAACTTCAACTCATCGGTAAGCAGATGATCCAGGAACGACAGCTTGAAGGATTGCTTCCACGTCTTTCCAATATTTTCCCTCGTTACTTTCTTCAAAGACCTGACACACTGATTGTTCACTTTCTCAAGCAATGCCAAATCTCCGCCGCATCCCGTAAGACCTCTCGTTTTCCCATCAATAACAAATGAAAGTTCATTGGAAGATAACCGCTCACCAGGTTCCATCTCGCTTCCAATCAGTTCAAAATCATTCGTTGAAATAGAGTACTTCACTTTGTCGTCCGATAAGAATTCCTTCCTCACAGTAAACAGCATCTCGACTTGATTTCTGAACTGAGTATTGCCGGCATACTCCACGGTTGAAAGCATTTTGTAGTGCTGCACGCCCTCGCTTTCCGTCCCAAGACACACGTCGCCAAATGATAACAGCAAAGTTACGCTCACTACGAACTTCAACCAGAACTCCTGCCCGGCCCAAAAACGCTTTCTCTTGTCCATATTCGTACCCCTTTCAAATCTGTTTTCTAACAAGAGACTATGACTTTATTTCCCAACAAAACTAAAACGCCGCTATGACGGCCAAATAAGTTCGTCAACGAATTCCTGCGACTTCTGCTTGCATTACTCTTATACAAATACCCCCTATTGGTTGTACATATGTGTATCGACTATATCACCACCATGACTTGAACAAAACCGACAATATTTTCAATCCTAATAAAATATGTATAATCCTGTCATAATACCATTTAGCTGTCCTGTGGAAGCAGAACCGCAAACATCGGATATCGCCCTAATTAAACATTTTCTTCGCATGCTTCGGTATCCTCAGGCCACATATTTTCAGTTCGAAAAGATGTTTTTTTCTTAACCCGCCTTCTGTTTATGCCGATGATTTTTTGCAAGCAGGTGAGCTAAAAAGCATCTGTTTGTAGAGTTTCTGAATTGGGGGTTATGAGACGTTCTCAAGCATTCGGTCGGTTTTATTTTGGATTTTACCAAAGCCGGTACGTTAGTCGGCTAATTTTGTGAAAAACTCGATGGAAGCTTGGAAGGAGTCTATACGATGAGTGAGCAAATCTCTGTTTTGGTAGTTGAGGACGAAGAACATATCCGCACGGTGCTCGACTACAACCTGAAACTGGATGGTTTTGAGGTCCATCTGGCTGCGGACGGGGTCGACGGTCTTGAACTGGCGCGCCAGAAAAGACCCGACGTAGTCCTGCTGGATTGGATGTTGCCGGATATAGACGGGTTGAAGGTGCTCTCTGAGCTCAAGCATGACGATACGACCAAGCACATACCTATATTTATGCTGACAGCCAAAGGGATGATGAGCGACGTGGGCCAGGCATTGTACGCAGGAGCTGATGATTATATTACCAAGCCCTTTGACCCGGAGGAGCTGGGCGAAATCATAAAGAAGAAATTGCAAAGATGTTCAGAGGTCAAAAGTGGCTAAGAAGCGCTGCTAAAGACCTCGGCTTGCAAAAGCCAACTCATTAATGTGGGGGATGTTACGACCGGGGGGGCCAGAACATCAACCTTGAATGAGCATTTTAGGCCCTGGTTGTTCGACCGCTGGTCGTAGAGCAGATGAGTTGCTAATTGAGAATTCTTAATTGCTAACGGGTTTAGTGCGGCTGCCCGGATCGAATGGTAAGGCCCCCTGTCAGATCTAAGCTCTAAGGGCAGCCAGCACTATTCCTTAACGATACGGCAATTTTTGGAAAACTTTAGTCTCTAAGTTCGGTGATTCGCAGGGAGCGGGAACTTCAACGACAACGGAGTGAAAAATGAAGATAAAACAAAAATTAGTTTGTGGGTTCGTAGGTGTTGCTCTATTGGTTGGAGTTGTTGGATATCTTGCTGTTAATGCAAGCCGAAAGGGATTACAAAAATCAATTGGAGAAAGCTCCATATTCTTAGCAGGTGAACTCCTGGATAAAATAGATAGAGGCCTCTATAACAAGATTGAAAGGTTTCAAAGTTTTCAAGACCCAATACTGTTGGAAACTGTTATAAAATCAAATCAGGAATTTGAAAACTTAGATGATATCCACCAATACATTGATGAGAAAGACAAAGAATGGACATCTGCACCACAAGAAACAGTAACGCCTTTTATGAACGACTTAATTGATAATGAGTTATCAAAAGCATTAAGAAAAAGAACGGGATTCTATGAAGAAAAATACGGCTTTAGAGTTTTTGCTGAAGTTTTTGTAACAAATAAATATGGTGCTAATGTCGGCCAAACAGGAAAGACAACCGATTACAGGCAAGATGATGAAGAATGGTGGCAAGTTGCAAAGAAGGACGGCTTATATGTAGCAGATGTTGAGTACGACAGAAGCGCAGGTGTCTATTCTACCGATATTGGCGTAAGAATTGATGACGAGGCCGGAAATCTCTTAGGTGTTATCAAAGTCGTTTTGAACATCGAAGAAGTAATTAATAATATAAAAGAAGCAGAGGCAGCTATAGGATACGAGCATCAGGAAATTCACCTACTTAATAAAGATGGCAAAATCATTTATGCGAAATATCATCGACCTTTCGAAGACATATCCAACAAAAAATACTTTAAAGAAACAACAGGTAATAAAGGATATTTCATAACAAAGGCACATCACGTTGGTGAAGGGAACGCACTATATTGTTATGCACGCTCAAAAGGTTACAAAGATTTCAAAGGACTTGGTTGGATTATGTTAGTGGAATACGACGAAGAAGAAGTATTTGCTCCTGTTGCCAAATTAAGGAATAGTATAGTAATAATCTCACTGACGGTGACAACATTAGCTGTTCTGCTGGGTCTCTTCATCTCAACTTCCATTTCAAAACCCGTTACAAAACTCAAAGACGCCGCAGCCAAAATCGGCAAGGGGAATCTAGATATCCAGATTGAGATTAAGTCAAATGATGAAATCAGTGAATTAGCTGCATCTTTCAATGCTATGGGCGGCAAATTGAGAAAATCTCACGCTCAGCTTGAAGAGAAGGTGCAGGAGCGCACGGCAGAATTATCGTCGGCGAACGCGAAACTCGAAGGCGAGATTGAGCAGCGTACGGCAGCCCAAAAGACATTGGAGGAGCGCATTAAGGAACTTAACTGTCTGTTCGCTCTTTCAAGAATTGTTGAGCAGCCGGGCATTTCACTGGAGCAGATACTCCAGGAAACGACGAATCTACTTCGCAACGCATATCAGCATCCTGATAAAATCTGCGTAAGAGTTACATTCGAAGGGGTGCGGTACAAAACAGATAATTTCGAAAAAAGCGAATTTAGTCAATATGCCCAGATAAAGATACACGGAGAGAAAGCCGGCACTATTGAGGTTTACTACCTTGGAGAGGAAGCAGAAAGCGACGAAAGTCCATTCATCAAAGAAGAACGTGATTTGTTAGATGCGGTTGCCGAGCATCTGGGCAGAATTGCGGAGCGCAAAAAGACCGGAGAAAAACTGCAACTGTTTCGTGACCTGATAGACCGGTCAAATGACAATGTTTTTGTCATAGAGCCAAAGTGGGGACGCTTTCTGGATGTAAATAACAAAGCCTGTGAGACTCTCGGTTATACACAGGAAGAGCTGCTCAATATGAGCGTTAAAGACATCGATGAGACCATACCGGATGATTCAGACTGGACCGAACACATAAAGGAGGTCCGGAAAAAAGGCTATATTGTTTTAGAAAGCCGGCATAAGCACAAAGACAGCACGACATTTCCCGTAGAGATAAATGTCAAGCTTATAACACAAGAGAAAGAAGAATTCATAATAGCGGTAGCGCGCGATATCACCGAGCGCAAGCAGGCGGCGGAGAAACTGGCGGCGGAACGAAATAAGCTTCAGGCTATAATGGCTGTTATAGAAGGCGGCATAACAATCCAGGACCGTGAGTACAACATAATTTATCAGAATAGATTCTTGGAGGACAAGTTCGGTGGCCTGGGAGAAAAATGCTACCGTGTGTATGAGGGCAAGGAAAAGGTCTGTGAAGGTTGTCCTGTAGAAAAAGCGTTTAGAGATGGCACATTTTATACTGCTGAGAGAAAAGTGGTAATGCCGAATGGTGAAATTGTGTATTGGGATAATACGGCAAGCCCAATCATGGATGCAGCGGGAGAAGTTGTGTCCTGTGTTGAGCTTGCCAGAGACATCACCGAGCGCAAGCGGGTGGAGGAGAGGCAAGATGAGCTACTGGAAAAAGTGGAGCGTATCAACAAGGAATTGAAGGATTTTGCATATATCGTGTCTCACGACTTAAAAGCGCCGCTGCGGGGGATTAAGACCTTGGCCGATTGGTTGTCAACTGATTATGCAGATAGGCTCGATGATAAAGGCAGAGAGCAAATGAGTTTACTTGGCAACCGGGTGGACAGAATGCACAACCTGATTGACGGTGTGCTGGAATATTCGAGGATCGGTCGTACAGAAGAAAAACCGGTTCAGGTGAATCTCAACGACCTCATCCCAACAATTATTGATACGATAGCCCCGCCGGAAAACATTGCAATTACGATCGAAAACGAACTGCCTGTAATCAAGTGTGACCAGACGCGCATTCTGCAGATATTCCAGAATCTGCTGAGCAACGCCATAAAATATATGGATAAACCACAGGGGCAAATAAGAATCAGCTGTGTTGAAGAGGACGGCTTCTGGAGATTCAGTGTCGCTGATAATGGCCCCGGTATTGAGGAAAAACACTTCGATAAAATATTTCAGATATTTCAGACATTGTCGCCTCGTGACGAATTTGAAAGCACCGGCGTTGGTCTTAGCGTGGTAAAGAAAATCGTGGAGTTATATGGTGGTAAAATTTGGGTGGAATCAAAGGCGGGTGAAGGAAGCACATTTTTCTTTACGTTGCCAAAGCAAGAAAAAGAAATGGGGGTTAAAAATGCGAAGCTCGAAACCAATATTACTTGTTGAAGATGATAGGATTGATGCGATGACGGTTAAAAGGGCGCTTAAAGACCTTAAAGTTACCAACGAACTGGTTCACCAGATTAACGGCGCCGAAGCGTTGGATTACTTAAGAGACGAAAGCAAAAAGAAGCCGTGCGTTATTCTTCTGGATTTGAATATGCCGAAGACAAACGGCACCGAATTTCTAAAAATCTCCAAGGCAGACGAGACGCTAAAAAAGATTCCTGTGGTAGTCCTGACAACATCCAGGGAAGAACAGGATATAGTTGAAAGCTTTAATCTCGGTGTCGGCGGCTACATAGTCAAGCCTGCCGATTACAAAAAGTTTGTGGAGGCAATCAGGACAATTAGCCTGTATTGGACTTTAAGCGAATTACCAAATGGAGAATAAGACTATGGAAAATACAAGACACAAAATTTTGCTGATTGAAGACGATAAACTCGACCAAATGGCTTTTGAACGGCTCGTTGAAGAAGAAAATCTTCCATACGATTGCACAATAGCCGGGTCTGTTTCAGAGGCCAGGTGCACACTAAGTTCTGATAGATTCGACGTTGTAATTGTAGACTACGTTCTTGGAGACGGTACAGCATTTGATATTCTGGACTTGGTGAAGAATACTCCCATTATATTTGTCACCGGAGCCGGTGATGAAGAAATAGCTGTCGAAGCCTGGAAGGCTGGTGCTTATGATTACCTGATAAAAGACCCCGAACAAAACTACCTTAAAGCTGTTCCAATTAAAGTCGAAAATAGCATCAAGCACAAAAAAACAGAAGAAAAACTGCAACTGCTGTCAGGCGCTATTATGAGTGCCGATGATAGTATCTATATCACCGATTTGGAGGACAAAATCATCTTCGTTAACAGAGCATTCTGTGAAACTTACGGATACGAGGAAGAAGATGTCATTGGAAAAGACAGTAATATCCTATGGAAAGAAAAACCTAAAACTGACGATTCGAAGAAGATTTTCCGAACTTTTAGAGGCGTTTGGGAAACCGGCACTCACCATAAGCGAAAAGACGGCAGCGAATTCCCGGTCTCCCATTGCAGGTCAAGCATTAGAGACAAAAACGGAAACTACGCTGGAGTTATTGGAGTATGCCGTAACATTTCGGACCATATTCTCCTGGAGAATAAAATTAAAACCATAAATCTAAAATTGAAGGATAGAACTGAGTCAAAGAATTAGCTAATACTATTTCCCCTGCATCAAATAGGCTGGACGGTCTTTTGTGCCGAACTTTAAGTCAACTGCCAAACAGAGGATAATGCTATGGAAAATACGAGATACAAAATTATGCTGGTTGAAGACGATAAGCTCGACCAGACGTCCTTTAAGCAGTTGATAGAAGATAAACAGCTTCCATATAATTGCACAATAGCAGGGTCCGTTTCACAAGCTCTGAGTATCCTCGGTTCCGAATGGTTTGATATCATAATCTCAGACTACCAGCTTGGAGATGGCACAGCATTCGATATCCTGGATTCGGTAAAGAATATCCCCCTCGTGATTGTCACAGGGAGCGGCGACGAGGAAATAGCAGTAAGAGCCTGGAAGGCTGGCGCCGATGATTACCTGATAAAAGACCCCAAGCGAAACTACCTCAAAACCCTCGCAATAACCGTGGAAAAGGTCATTAAGCACAAGAAGGCACAGCAAGCACTGCGGGAGAGTGAGGCAAGATATCGCTCATTAACCAACGACGTACTCGACAGTTCGAAGGTCGGCATCCTTATCCTTGATTCTGATTTCAAGGTTGTCTGGGTGAACAAGGCATCGGAACTTTACTTTGGCTTGTGCAGGGATAAGATTATTGGAAAAGACAAGCGCAAGCTGATTCGCAAGCAAATCAAGAATATCTTTGAGCACCCGGAAGACTTCGCTGCGAAGGTCCTGGCGACATATGACAATAACAACTATATTGAGGATTTCGAGTGCCACGTGCTCCCCTGCGAGGGACGCGAAGAACGCTGGCTTAATCACTGGAGCCAGCCCATCCGAACCGGCCGTTATGCGGGAGG
>Ga0111206_123_pt2 | contig 24756 bp, 22 predicted proteins | sample DeeMarSWOR152_54_FD_80376 | JGI IMG/M metagenome (GOLD analysis project Ga0111206, IMG submission 80376) | Coxiella sp. DG_40 | reverse complement strand
CTTATAGGTCGCTCCGCTTTTATTATCAATTGTTACCCAGCCTGTAAAATCTATTTTTGTCTCATCGGCATTCAGCAGGGCCGAATAGTCGGCATTCCAGTTGATTTGCCCTGTGGTGTAGGTTACGCGGCAAAGGTAGTCCGCCTTTTCTTTGGCGTGTGCAAGCCAGATGAGAGTCGGCCTGGTAACCAAATCTTCGGGCATTTCCTTCAGCGAGATTTCTTCGATGCTGTTTTTGTCGAGAATCTGGATATCATTTTTTTCACTTTTTACGATTAGATTGTTGCCCAAAGCAGCAAGGAGCTGGCCTGTCAGCTGCCTGCCGGTATCTGCACCGCTTCCTTTTATGATGGCGGTAACATTTTTATCTATGTAGCGTTTTAGGAGGCTGTCGGTATTGACGAGGTCATATTCGTAGTTTTGTTCGAGGATGGATATTGCGCTGGGTTCTGAGAGGCACTGGAAGTTTACGCTCGTTGGGTCGATAGCCGAAGCAACATCAGTGAATTTTTTTGTGTTGACTCCTTTTTCAAACGACATTTGCCGGGACTCCCTTACGACAGCGAAATTATCGTTATAAATGGTCAGGGCAACACCCTGTTCGGGCAATTTTGCTGGGCCGGCGAATCCGGATGGGCAGGCTACTACGCAAACTATTGCTAAAAATATTATTTTCCTTTTCATTTTATTTACCCTTAAATGATTGGCTTATTTACAGAAGATATTGTCGCATCGCTTTGGCCGTGCGTCAAGTGCGTTAGAAAATTGTAGCGAGCCGGTATGATATGAAAAGGGAAAGTTTCTGCAGGAGCAGAGCAAAACTTGTATAAAAAATGGCTGTTTTGCTGGAAAAGCAGGCGAGAATAGGATATAAAAGGGCAAAAGAAAAAACCAAAAACAGGCGATTGCACAAGTTATTCAGGGAGATAAGGTATGACGGTTTCAGCATTAACAGGATTATCAGGTTCAGGTGATTGGTGGTCGAAAGCCATCGGTTATGAGATTATCAAAGGCAATGCGATTTGGCGTTTTGCGTTTATTTTGCTTGTTGTTGTAATAACAATGGCAACGGGCCGAATTGTTCAATATTTCATTGCCGGTTATGCTCAGCGAAGGCAGGAGAAACGAGGAATTAACGTCGTGTCGCTATTTATGCAGGGAGTTTCTAAGCCTGCGTCGGTGGCCATACTTGCGGTGGGATTGTTTATATGCAGGGGGTTTTTGGTTTTCGGAGATGAAGGCATTAGCTCGTCAATCGGGATTTACTGGATAAAAGTTGCGCAGGCGGTTGGAGCAATAGCGCTGGCCTATGCGCTGTATCGGCTTGTAGATGTCATCGAATATTATCTGGAAATATGGACTGGCAAGACGAAGACAAAGCTCGACGATATGCTCGTGCCGGTGATACGCAAATCGCTTCGGATAACAATTGCGATAATAGCGGTGCTGTGGATAGCAGATGGTATTTTAGAGGCTGAGATTCGGACGATTTTGCTAAGTGCAGGAGTAGGTGGTGTTGCGATAGCTCTTGCGGCGAAGGATACGATAGCTAATTTTTTTGGTTCTATAACGATATTTGCCGACAGGCCTTTTCAAATAGACGAGCTTGTAAGGATAGGGGAGCATTTTGGTCCTGTTGAAGACGTTGGTTTTCGCAGCACGCGAGTCCGCACTTTGGATGGACATCTGGTAACCATACCCAACAGTGTGATAGCAAATTCGATAGTGGAAAACGTGGGCCGGCGTCCTTTTATTCGCAGGACATCAGATATTACTATAACGTATGGTTCGGGAGAAAAAGGGGCAAGACGAGCGGTTGAAATTATAAAGGAGATTCTGGCGGAAGTGCCGGAGGTAAACAGCGATGCAGAGAAGCAGCCGAGGGTGTATTTCAACAAGTTTAACGACTGGTCGTTGAACATTTATATGAGCTATTGGGTCAAGCCGGCCGACTATTGGTTGTACCATCAGGTGAATGAGCGGGTGAACCTGGAGATTATGAAGCGTTTCGAGGCGGAAGGAATCGAATTTGCCTTTCCCAGCCAGACACTTTATTTAAAGAAAGACTGAGACTGCCGGTGGCCGCACTTGGCCTTAGTGCTGTGTTGGCACGGAGCTAATTACTAAAGCCAATCGTTGCGAATTCGAAGGCGGTTATTTTTCAGACTTCTCTTTCTCAGCGCGAGTCAAATCTATCTGTGGTACGGTAAACTCTGTTACGTCATACGCCCGTTTTTCGGATTCCGACAGAACCGGCTGTTTGATTATTTTAGGCGTTATGAAAACGACGAGTTCGGTGACAGCGGTGTCTTCGCCTTCAAATCTGAATAGTCCGCCGAGCAGAGGCAAATCGCCAAGCAACGGCACCTTATTAGTCTGTGTGCTAACATCTTTTTTTCGTAAGCCACCGAGGACGACGGTCTGATTGTCTTTTACCAGGGCAATAGTGTCGACTTTGCGGGTATCGACAACGGGAACATTGCTTGTCAAAGCTGAGGCAGCCTGCACAACGATGCCAAATTCCGGTACGATGTGCAGTCTAAGCATACCCTCTCTGGTAACGTGTGGTGTAACTTCAAGCTTGACACCGACGTCTTTAAATTTAACTGTTTCTGTAATGGTGGTGCCCGATATGGTTCGTTCTATGTATGGATGTTCTGTGACGATATCGAAAAGAGCCTTTTCGTTATCGAGGACCAATATTCTCGGATTGGCAAGAAGCTTGGCATCGATATTTTCCTGCTCAGCTCTTAATATTACATCTATATCAATACTTTCATTGAGTAAGCCAAATCGCAGAGCCCCAGCAGTAGCAGTGGCAGTTTTGTTTGTTCTGCCTGTAAATCCACTTATGACGAAAGGGTTTCTGCTGCCGGCGGTGGGATTTGTTCCAACCCCTCCGGGAAATGTGGTATTTCGTCCTGCTTCCCATTCGACGCCGAGGTCAAGCTTGTCCCTGCTTGTTATGTCGTAGATTCTTGCCTCTACCAATATCTGTGGTGTGATGCGGTCAACTTCACTGATGAAAGTGTCTATGGCCTTGATATTGGTTTCGGTATCGGTAACAATTATGTTGCTGGTTCCGGGATTTGAGGATAATGAGCCTCGCTTGGAGATGAATTTTTTCAGGGACTTTTCGACTTCCGTAACATCGGCATAAGTGATTCTGTAGATTCTATGGACGAGCGCTTCTGCCTTTTCGGCGATTTCTTCAGCCGGTGCTATTCTTATCATATTTTTGCCTACTACATAGCTATAGCCGTGTGCGGCAAGAATGTTGGACAGTGCCTCTTCCAGCGGCACATCAGTAAGCGTTGCGGTTACGTTACCTGTAACCTTTGGGCTTTTGACGATATCCACATCAGCCTGCTCTGCCATTATTCTTAACACATCGTCGATGGGAGTGTTTCTGAAATCGATACTTATTCTTTTTAACATCCGCTGCTCAAGGGTCGTTAAGACTTCCTTTTCCTGCGGATTTGCTTTAATGTCCTCGGCGATGGCGATGGCGCAGACTGCCATAAGGATAGAAAGAGCCGTTAAGAACTTTAATCCTCCGGGTTTTGTAGAGCTTCTCATAAAAGTTCCTTTCTGAAATTTATTGTTAAGGAATACTATTTCTGTTTTTGAGTTACTGTTTATTGTTGGACTTTTTGTGTCCACCTTTCATTGTTCATCTCAAACTCGACGCTATCTTTATTTATTTTTATAACTGTTGCATCCAGTACTTTATCACCCTCGTGTACTATTCGGTCTGCAATAACCGCAGATGGGTTATCCTTGCTGTAGACAATTCCTTTTACGATTATCTTTCCGGTTTCCGGCCTATTAGTTGTTATCGAACCGAATTGCATTGGGTCACGAAGTGTTGTCGGGTAGGGCTCCGGAATCTGCCAGTTGATTTTGTTTGAGGCGGCAGAAGCATTTTTTTGCTCCAAACCCTGTGGTTCGGTTCCTTTGCCTGCAGGTGTTCTAAAGACCTTAATGAACGCGAAAAGTAAGACGATAAAAAGAACGGGGACCAATATCGCCGTTGTTTTTTGCCTGGAGGTACTGACACCGGGCTTTGGGGTAAAGAGCTTGTCTGTTATCTTCTGCCAAGTCTGCTGCCAGGGGATTTGCCTTTGTGTTTTCGAAAAATCCTCAGCTTTAGGTTGTTTGACTTTAAGTTTAGATGGGGAGGTCTTTGGCGGTGCCTGGACAGGCTGCCGAGTTTCCGGTTTTGTTGTTTCGGGAGCCATATGGCTTGGAGCAGTCGGCTGGGGAGGGACATACTCTGGACGAGGTGGCTCAGGCGCGTTAATCACCTGTTGTGCGCCATCTGTTTTCTGGATTGGCACACCACTGAAAATAGACGAAACTTTCTTTTGTAGCCCAGCTCTACGTTCTGGCATTTATCGTCTCCTCAAGAGGAAATCCTGTCATTACCTATCTCCACCGGCATAAGCTCTTCGTCGGCTATCTCCACAGGCGGAGCCTTACCAGTTAATATCTCCTCGGCCAGGGCCATATATTCAGCAGCGCCTCTGCTATCCGGAGCATAAGTGAAAATGGGTTCACCGGCACTTGGAGCTTCAGCCAACCTTACGGTTCTGTGGATGACGGTATCGAATACCAAATCTCCGAAAAATTCCCTCATTTGCTGTTGAATCTGCCTGCTGAAAATGGTTCTGTTTTCGACGAAGGTCAACAATAAACCGAGGATTTTGACGTCACAGGGATGGAAATTCACCCTGATAATATTTGCGGTATCGAGCAGTTGTCTGAGGCCTTCCATTGCGTAGTAATGCACCTGGACAGGCACAATGACATCGGTGCTGGCGACAAGAGCATTGAGAGTCAGCAGTCCCACCGAGGGAGGACAGTCGATGATACACATTTCATACTCGTTTTTTATTATTCTGAGCTGTTCACTTAAGACGAATTCCCTACCGACAACGGTGGCCAATTCAAGCTCAGCGCCGGAAAGCAGGATATTGCTTGGTGCCAGAGCAAGCTGTTCAGTATTTGTGCTCATTATAATTCTGGAGATTGGGATTTGTGCATTGATAAGAGCGTGATAAATGGTTTTGTCGAGGCTTTCCGGGTCGAAGCCAAATCCCAAAGTGGCATGGCCTTGCGGGTCAAGGTCGACCAAGAGCACCTTTAATCCTTTTATGGCGAAGGCAGCTGCAAGGTTCACTGCTGTTGTTGTTTTGCCACAGCCGCCTTTCTGATTTGCTATTGCTATTGTTCTCATTTTTAGTAAACTTACTCCGAACGTTCATCAATAGCTTTTAACTTTTTTCCTGCCACTTTCTGGCAAAAACCGCCAGGTTCATATTTACCTTATGGCCTAAGCCATCTTGCTTTGAGCGTGTTATCGAGAACGTATCTATAAAGACAACCGGCTGGTGCCTCTCGAGAGCATTTAAGAAAGCAGCAAACTGATTAAAACCTGCATTGAAGCCGATATCGATACGGTCTTCGGTTATGTGTTTACAATCAGGTATTGCTGAGTTTTCTCGGCTTTCCTTGGTTTTAATCATAAATGAATCAAGCTTCTTTTCGCTGGCAATTTGACTTATATCGAGTGTTAGATTAGCCGAATCATCGGACTCAATAACAAAGTCGTTCAATCTGCTTCGTAGCTGTTCGATTTGTTCTTTCATTTGAATTTGGTTTTTCTGTTGCGCAGCTTCTTTTGTGGAGTCGTATATTTGTTTTATCTCTGTGAGCTGTTTTTCAATGTTTTTTTGTGTCTTTTTCTGTGGTGCCAGCACAAGGATATAGACGAAGATAGACAGCACGAAACAACCTATCCATATTAAAGCCAATGTCTTAAGATGTTTGTTATAAATCGACTTCATAAAAGCACCGCTATAATTGTGGCTTAAAAATACAATCTATCTCGTAAGAGACGACATCCTGACCTTGTAGAGAATCAATGCCCTGGGAGACTCTGATGTCTTCGAGCATCGGAGCAAGCAATGATGAAGAGCTGAGTCGGTTTTTAAAATCTCTGACTGCCGTGTCGTAGTTGAGCTGCGGAGTGCCACTGACTTTCATCTGCAGTGTTCTTATAGGAACACTAATTTCAACTGTTGTTCCAGGCTCATCTTTTTTTGGAACTTTTCTTTTTACAGAGCTATATGTTGCTTCAAGCTTTGTCAATATCATCGAATCCGGCATATTCTCTACCAAAGCAATCAAGATTGGCGACCATTGTTCATATCTTCCGAGGGAGGATGCGACTTCAGATAAGCAGCTATTTATAACGTTTTTCTTTTCTTCGAGTGATTTTTGCATCTCTGCAACATCCGACAATTCCTGAATCTTATTTTCAAAAGTAACTATTCTGTTTTTCTGTATTGATGTTATGATACGTGTGTGCAGATAAAAGCCGAGCATTACTATTGTGATAATAAGCGGCGGCGTAAGAGCTACGGCGGCAATAATTATGCCTTCAGGCCCTTTCTTAACCGGAATACCTTTTCCTTTTAATAAATCTACGGTAAACATATCAGATGGACCTCATAGCGAGCCCAGCAGCAACAGCCAGAGCAGGGCCGTTTTTTTGGAGAATGTTCTGGTATGGCTGGCTTGCATTATATCGTATTTTGTCAAATGGGTTCCAGAGCACAGTAGGTACAGGTAGCTGGCTGTCCAATAGTTCTACGAACCCTTTTACCAGCGCAAAACCGCCGCAAACAAGTATCTTTTCAATAGTAGATGATTTTTCCTGAGTTGTATAATATCTCAATGTTTCAATAACATTTGTAATCAATTTCTGACAAGCTTTGGCTAAGCCGTCGGAAAGTTTTAACTGAGAATGGTCTGAGACCTCACCGCCGGTGAGAATTTTGTTGACAGTTTCCGTTGAGAGATTATTTTCTGCTGCAATTTCTTTAATGATGTCGTTACCGGCGTAAGTCATATCTCGGATAAACGGCAAATTATTATCACCTATAATTGCCAGGGTTGTGAAGGAGCTGCCGACGTTCAAGATAGCAGTTGTACGGACAACGTCAGTTTCCGAAATTCCTTTTTGTGAGTTTTTGTATTCGCTGAGGCAATTCAGAAGCGCCAGCCCGTCCACGTCCATTAAGACGGTGTCAAGAGAGGCATTTTTAGCGAGCTGTGTTTTTCTTTTTATGAGCTTATTTGTAGCCGCTACTAATACACCGGTGGTGCAGTCTTTTCCATTGGGTATTAGCTGGTAGTCAACGGCACTATCTTCGATATTGAAGGGGCAGACCTGAGCGGCTTCGAACAAGACGGCACCTTGAATTTCATCCGACGGTAATGAAGGGAACTTGAAGTATCGGACGGCGACTTCCGGTCCGCATACGCTGCAGACTGCCAGTTTTGTCTGAGTCCCTGTTGACCAAAGGCATTTGCCGATTGCAGCAATGGTGTTCACTTGCTCTTTGAGATTTTCGTCATCTTCTGTTGAGTTGGTGATTTCAGCTATGCCGGCTGCAGTAACGGTGAAACCACCGTTGTCTTTCCGCAACTGGACCATTTTGACTGCCGAAGAGCCGATATCCAATCCGAGGACCTGTTTTTGCTCAATATTGAATAATCTTTTCCAATTCAAGGTTATAAATCCTTCAAGCGAACTTACCTTTCGTCGAAGATTTTGCATCGCTTCCATTTTGCAAAGAATTGCAAAATAGGGCTTTATCAACGTTCTTATTCTCTCTGCTATATGGTTGTATTTCGACCTTAAAAACATATCCATTAATCGACTTAAAAAAGTGGCTGTTTTACCTGAAAATACAAGATGCAGGTTTCTATTTTGAAGTATGGTAATTTTGATACGGGAGGTCCTATAAATATTGTTGGAATTGGCCTGTGGAAGCGGAGTTTGAGTGTTTGAGATGCCTTAGCAGCAGCAAGGATTACAAAATGTCGGCCTCGTTAGAGAATATAGGGGCAGGTTTTTAGAAGTTATCGGCCGTGAGGTCTGAATGAGAGGCACAAGAGGGCTGAGAGCTTTTTGACAAGTTATTTTATTTACCTTTTCAGGGACCTTCATTGAGTCTTCATAGTTTACTTGTTACTCCTCGTGCCAGTTTCTTACTACGAATTTCACACCTATATCATTTACGCTTGCATTTCTGAGAGAAGCATCGTAGTGGACATTGGCACCTACATCCTGAACAAAGGTTTTTCCCACGATAGAACCGTATATTTCAGAGTTATTATACAGATGAATATCTGCATTTGGTGCATAAATAGCCCCATAAAAAGTGCCGCTGTTTTTGAGGTCGATTTTAGTGCAGGTATCAAGTCCATATATTTTAAGTTTATGTGCGTCCATTGAGAGGTTGTTAATGGCGCTTCCGTTATCAAATAAGATGTTTCCGCCCACATACAAAGTTAAAGAAGCGTTAGGATTTGTAGTTGCGTCAACTATCTTAATCTGGCAAGTATTACCCAATCTTATGCTGCCGATAACATACAGTTCAACCGCCCCATTAATCGTAATTGCATTGGAGGTGCCGGTCAGAGAAATGGCGTCATATTTTGCAGAATTGGTTATTGTAGTACTGGTGGTTATAGTGCCGCTGGATGGCATATTCAGCAGATACTCCGGTACTGTTATTGGCGGCGTCTTATGTGTTTCAGGCAAGGAGTAAGTATTGCCTGTGATAACACCCTCAAGACAGGAGTTGATGACGGTATTTGGGTTTCCGCCAACACCCACGATGACATCGCCATCTATGGTTACGCCAAGTTTTGAGGTGATAGCGCCTACCTGTGTGCTGTTTGTTCCAATTTGCAGGGGCGGGTCACCGGCATCTAAATTGTATGCGCTTATCGTGGTTCCATTTCTGAGCGTCATAATTCCCTGCGTGAAGATTGCATATTCAAATAGCCCCTCCAATTTGAAGGTGGAGGTAACTTTCCTTCGGACGGGACCGGATTGTCCGAAAGAGTTGACTATATATCTATTGTTGGCATCCGGTGTTACCGTATAGCTGAAGGTTGCATCGGAATTCGCCAGTTGTTCGTGCAGTGCAACCGGCATACTGCCGCCGTTCCAGGGTTTGACTTTGAGCTTTTGGTTCATTTCATAGAGACATTTAGTCAGGCCAGCATCGGCGGCGCATCGTGCAGCAATCTCCGAGGCGGTTCGTATTGCGAATAAACGGCTACGCAGTCCGAGTTCCAACGTTCCAATGCCCATTATGAGAATTACAACCAGTGCAATCAATATCAGGGCCATAGCGGAGCCTTTTGTTTTTGATTGTGAGCTCTTTTTTCTATTCATATTTACCTCTTCTTCCGAATTTTTTATTAACTTTGAGTAAAAGAAAGAATAAGATACCGTTAGCCGGCTGCGACCGGCATTTTTGTTTATTGCTCGGTCCACTTTTTTACGACGAATTGCACGGCTTCATCGTTAATACTGACATCTCTCAGGGCTTCGTCGTAGTAGAAGTTGCCGCCGCTTTTCATCTCAAAGCTCTTGCCGACAAAGGAGCCGTAAACATCTCCGACGGCCATAACAATGATATTTGCATTCGGGGCATATACGGCTCCAGATACATTGCTCTTGGCCTTGATGTTCAGAGTTTGCTCCTGGCCGGTTCCGTAAAGTTTGAAATTTGCCGGCTTATTTTTGTTATTGATTCCGGCACTATTGCCTGCATCCAAATCGCCGTCGAGATACAGAGTCAAAGTTGCGTCCGGCATTATAACAATCTCACAATCCTGTCCGATATCGACGTTGTCTGTCACGTGGAGGACAACATCACCGCCTGCTATTTCCAATATTGCCGGCTGTGCAGCACGTTTTAAGATAATCTCATCGCGTTGGCCGCTGTCAGTCGGCCCGATTGTCAAGGTCGCTCCATGGATATTTATCTTACCTTTATTGGTTAATCCCGGTGGGGTAACAGCTGGGAGCTCAATCTCATCAGTGAGGGGATATCTATCGCCGGTGGTGGCACCTGAGTCTTGTATAACGTTTTCGACATTGCCGCCGGGACCTATGAGAACTTCACCGTCGACGTTTACTCCGAAGTTAAGAACTATGCTGCCTGGTAAAATACTGTTTGTGCCTATCTGGAGTTCTACGTCGGTGTCGAGGAGGTCGAGGGAATTGTATCCATCGACTAAGGTTGAGGCTTTTAATATTAAAGTTCCCTGAACAAAGATTGCGCTCTGGAAAGGCCCTTGCAGTTCGAGGCTTGCATCAGTTCTTCTTTGTGCCCGATTGGATATACCGATGGATTCGACGTTATAACCGCTGTCAAGATTTCCTGTAACTTCATAGCTCAAAGATGCATTTGAATTCGGCAATACCTCGTTTGTTGCTTCCGGCAGGGTGCTGTCATCCCAGGGCTTGGCTTTCAGTTTTTCGTTCATTTCGAAGACGGCTTTTGTTATACCGGCGTCGGCAGCACAGCGGGCAGCAATTTCAGAGGCGTTTTTTGCTGCGAAGACACGACTGTGCAGGCCAAGACTCAATAATCCGACACCCATAATGGATAGAATTACAATGGCCAGCATTATCAAAGGCATTGCAGAGCCGGATTTTTTTGTTTGTATGTGCTTTTTTGTGTTCACCTCTGCCTCACTTAATACGGGTTGGTTTGCTATTGATTGTGCATAACGGCAGACGATGTAACGGTAGCTGTCTGTGAGCCGTCATCGAGGGTAAGGACCATTTGGGCGGAGCTGCCGGCTGCTTTGAAATCACAACTGGATACATTTCCGCAAATAGTGCTGATAGTCAGAGTTTGTCTTGGATTTAGTCTGCCGTGCTCAACGTTTAGTGTTCCATCTGGTTCGCCGTCGCAAAAGAAACGAGCATAACGGTCAGCTACAGTGGAATTGGCATCTGCGTAGTAATAAACCTCAATCCAATTGCCGGCATTGTCCAATAGGTATTTTTCCTTGCTTGCCTTTCTTATGACGGCGTCGAAAGCCTTTCTTGCGACGTAGCTATCGGTTACCACATCGGAGTATATTTTGCTGTACATTCTGTTCCAGCCTCGCTGACTGTCGGCCAACATAATGCTAATGCCTAACAGGGCGACAATTGCAAGGACTGTAGCAATCATCAGCTCTATAATAGTAAAGGCTGGTTTTGTTGTAAGTTTCTTTCCATTCATAGTTTTTAATCCGCTCTAAAATATTTTAATTTGACGTGTAGGTTGTGAGCTTAAAAACCTTGTAATTATCAGGGGTTGGATAGAGGCTGTAACCATCGGCGCCGGTTGTTGATTGCCCCTGCAGCGGCCAGGCGACAGCGACATTCAGGACTCTCAATCCTGCACCGGTGTCTTTATATGAAAGGATTGGGTAGCAGAGGCCGTCGTTTGTTGTAACTTTGTAGCGGCCCAAGACAGTAAAGTCCTGAGGTATTTCAGCAATGTAATTTAGGTACATAATGACGTCGTCAGTTTCACCGGGAGCGGTGACCGTCAGGTTAGCACCGAGATGTGTTATTGGGTTGTAGGTTTCGCTACCTTTTACGCCTCGCCAGCTTTCACAAAGCAATAGGGTAACCCTGGCAGCTTCAGAGTGCATAGCAGCTTTTCGTGCATCCAGGGCGGCATGATACCGATAACCGGAGGCTCCGATAACTGCTATTGATAGGATAACAGTGGCAGCCATTACCTCAACGAGGGTAAATCCACCAGTAGATTTAAGCCGTTTACGGGTCATAATTAAAACCGTCCTGCTATTGGTTTTTTGAACAATGGGGTTTTGTGTGAAGCGGCGTCGTTATTACAAAATCAGAGAATTTTTCGGTTTTTCCAAGTATAGGGCAAAACCTTAAAATAACCTGTGAAAGGCCTCCCCATTTTTAAAGCTTTACTATATAAAGTATAACCCAAAAAATTTCATATGCAAACCAGGTTACTTGTCCATTTAGAGAAATAAATATAGCCGGCAATAAAGATGCCATTGCTTTTTTTTATAAAGCCGGTGCACCATTTATTCGAAGGCAAAGGTCGCAATATTATAGGTCGTTGTGCATCCGGTATTTTTCAACAATTTTCGGTTTTTTTTGAGAAAAAATCCCATACCGGTCTTATGGTGTTTCTGTCCAGTTTCCCGCTTCGTCCAATGTAATCTGAGAGGGCGTTATAATTGCGGTGCCGACGTTAGTAACTTGAATGGTAAACGTTAACTGAGGGTCTGCCCCAACGGTGAACGTGCAAGCAGGAATAGAATAGTTGGCGATAGTAAAATAGGTTCCGCGAAGGTCGCTGGCAATGAAGCCCAGCTCTGCCAAGGTGGGTGGATAGATTCCGGTAACGCCTTTCTCGGCGGCATAGGCGCGCAGCGAAGTAGAGATACTGCTGGCTCCAGCCTTTCCTTCCGACCATTTTGCAGCATCGGCTCGTCCTCTCATAATCGGAATGGCCACTGCAGCCAGGACACCGACAATGAGAATTACAACCATCAGTTCGATTAGTGTAAAGCCCGCCGGGGATTTACTAAGTTTGACCGTCACAGTTACCTCTTTTTGTATTTGATGTGAAAAAGCAAAGTGGGGGTCTTCGAAGTTAAGACCCCCACACGCATTTAGCCTAACTCGACAATTGCCGGTAGTCGCGATAAAAGGTTCGTAGCGTAACCAGCTTACGGAGTCTCTGTCCAGGCACCGGTTTCATCCAGGTCAACCTGGGTCGGCGAGCTAATGCCGGTTCCAAGATTTGTGCAGCGGACGGTAAAGGTCAGCTCAGGGTCGGCACCTGCGACGAAAGCGGCCGCCGGAATCGAGTAATTAGCAATGGTGAAATAGGTTCCGTGAAGGTCGCTGGCGATGAAACCTAACTCCGTCAAAGAGGGTGGATAGGTTCCAGTAGCGCCTTTTTCAGCGGCATATGCCCGCAGTGCTGTGGCAATAGTGCCTAGTCCGGACTTTCCTTCCGACCACTTTGCCGAATCGACTCGGCCTCTCATAATCGGGATGGCCACTGCGGCCAGGATTCCGACGATGAGAATTACCACCATCAGCTCAATCAATGTGAAGCCTTTTCTACTTTTCATTTTAATCTCTCCTAAAAAATGTTATAAAATTCCCTCACTTTTGACTACCAATCGACCAAATCCATTGTCGACTATATTCAGTTTTTCTTTTTTTTGGTGCCGGTTCTGCCTTTTTAGGAAGCGGACATTGAGAAAATCGGCAGATACAGCGCAAGAACCACAACCAATACAATTGCTCCAACCGTTACAATCATTATAGGCTCGAGCAGGCTCATCACGGTAGTTATCATAGTATCAACCTTGCGCTCATAGTAATTGCTGGTCCTATCGAGGACTTTTGAGAGTGAGCCGCTTTCTTCACCAACTTGAACCATTTTGACGACCATATTAGGGAAAAAGCCTGACTCGGCCAAACTCAAGGAGACGTTCGAGCCTCCTACGATGTGCTCTCTGGCTTGTATTATTGCGTCTTTTATAATATCGTTTTTAGTCATTCCGGAAAGTATATCGAATACCTCAAGGACCGAGACACCAGCGGTGATTAACGTTGCCATCGTTCTGCAAAACATTACAATGAAAGCTTGGCTGAATATCTTTCCGAGCAGGGGCAGAACAAGTGCGATTTTGCAAAATAGATAATGGCCTTTTTGGGTTTTAGAATAAAATAAACGCGCGAGAATGATTACAAATATCACAGAGCCGATGATATAGAGGACATTATGCTTGAGCATATCGTAAAAGCCCATAAATGTCTTTGTGAATGCGGGCAGGTCACCTCCGAACTGGTCAAATATGATTTGAAATCGCGGGATGATAAAGGCCATTATAAATACGACTATCAGGATGATAAATCCAATAACAAAGATAGGGTAAGCCATTGCTCCTTTAACTTTTTTTGCGAGTTTATCCCGATTGTCGAAGTACTCTGCGAGTCTTCGCAGCACCTCAGGCAGGTTTCCGCCTGTTTCACCTGCTAATATCATTGCGCAGGATAACTGGTTGAAGACCTTCGGATATTCGGAGATACTTCTGGACAAAGTCTCACCTTTACGCATTTTTTCCAGGACTTGTTGTAGGATTTGCTGAAGCTGTAGGTTTTCGACATCTTCGCCGATGGTCTCTAAAGCTGTGGTAATGGGAATTCCTCCCTCAACCATTGTGGTCAGTTGCCAACAGAGGGCTGCGAGGTCGTTTGATTTGATGCGTTTTCGATGTGAAGTTCGGCGGTTTTTCTTAGTGGCGGCTATGGATATCTCGTTTATGGAGACAGGGATGAATCCTTGTTCCCGGAGCCAGTTAAGTACATCATTTGAGGAGGTAGCTTTTTTGAAGCCTTCCTTTCGTTTACCTAATGAATCCCGAGCGATATACTTATAGCTTTTCATTAATCAAACCTTCTAAAGCACCTGCGTTGCGTTTGTCGAATTTGCACGGCTATCTCGTATTCCTCATCGGCGTCCGAAAACTTGGAGTTTAGTAAAAAACAGGGTTACGACTTTGTAAAATTTTATCTGACGTTAAGCTGACAAGCTGTTTTTTTGAGAGTATATACAGCCCCTAAACAAGAACGAATCGGCCTTTTCTGAAGTTGGCTTATATCAAAAAGATTGTTTCTGATTATTCTGCTTTTGCATCTTCGGTGAATGTTACTCTGAGCACCTCTTCGGCGGTGGTCAAGCCCTTCAGCAGATTACTGACACCACTTTCAACTAATCCTCCATAGCCTTTTTTACGTGCCATTGCTCTTATTTGCGACTCGTTAGCGCCGTCGGTGAGCTTTTCCCGTATATCACGGTCTATAACTAAGAACTCAAATATAGGCAATCTGCCTAAATAACCTGTCCCCCCACATGCTTGACACCCTTGTCCTTGGTAGAAGGTAGCGTTTTTGGCCTGCTCAGGTTCAACTTGCAATCGTTTTAGGACTTCTGCACTGAGGTTAACAGGTTTTTTACAATGGTCGCAGATTTTTCTTACCAGTCGCTGGGCAAGTACTAAATTGAGCGTCGAAGCGAGTAAATACGGCTCAATTCCCATATAGACAAATCTGCTTATTGCACTGGGCGCATCGTTAGTATGGAAAGTGCTGAGGACCAGGTGTCCGGTCAAAGAAGCTTTTATCGCAATCTCAACTGTTTCCTTGTCTCTGATTTCACCGATTAAAATTATATCCGGGTCCTGCCTTAAGATTGCCCGCAGGCACAATGCAAAATCGAGGTCGATTTCCGGTTTGACTTGAATCTGGTTAATTCCTGCAAGACGGTATTCGACAGGGTCTTCGACTGTGGTAATATTCTTTTTCGGATCTCTCAGGTAGTTTAAAGCCGAGTATAGCGTGGTGCTTTTACCGCTTCCGGTCGGACCGGTAACGACTATGATGCCGTGTGGTTGTGACAATATGGTTTTGAATTCTTCAAGACGTCTGGGTCCAAAGCCGAGTTGATTTACGTTGTGATTTACCGCTGATGCGTCCAGAATTCTCATCACTACTTTTTCACCATATATTGTCGGTATCACAGAAACTCGGACATCGATGTCTCTGCCGGAGGTTTTTACTTTGAATCGGCCGTCCTGTGGCAATCTTCGCTCGGCGATATCCATTTCCGACAGGATTTTGATTCTTGCAACTACCGCCGCCTGCATTTTTCTCGATGGCGGGACCATATCCCGAAGTATTCCGTCAATTCGCATACGAATCACCATTGATTTTTCCTGTGGTTCGATGTGGATATCACTTGCTCTGCTTTTGACAGCCTGGCTAAGCAGCAGGTCAACAAATCGAATCACAGGAGCTTTGGTTGCAGCTATTTCGGTGTCTGCGTCCGGCTCAGAGACATCCCCTACGACCACCTCTACTTTTTCATCATCTTCGTCAATCTCGAGTTTAACCAAGTCGCGAAGGTGCTGTTCTTCAATGTCAGAACCGTGGTAGATTGCTTCTATTGCCCGGCGAATTTCTTGTGGCGAGCTGATTACTACCTTAATCTGTCGTTTTATTTTCAGCGTGATTGTATCTATAGCGATAACATCAAGGGGGTCAGCCATTGCAATAATAACCTTGTTGTCCATCTCGCGGACAGCTACAAGGCAAAACCGTTTTGCGATACCTTCAGGCAGAATTCGGGCGATGTTCATATCTATTTTGGAGATGTCGTCAAGACGAATGTATTCTATGGAGAGATGTTCAGCCAGGGCGTGGGTAACGTCCTCGTCACTGAGCATTTTAAGTTTGAGCAGAACCTCACCGAGTCTGCCACCGTGCCTGCGCTGTTCATTTAGCGCTTCGACGAGTTCTCTGCGGCTTAAAAGCCCTTTAGAAACAAGCAATTCTCCGAAGAGAAGGTCGGTTTTTGATTTAGGGGTGTTAGCGATATCCTGCACGGATTTCATTACCTCTTGCCATTTAACAAGTCTTTTCCGAATATGTTACAAACACGCAACCAGCGAACGTTTTTTGTCTAATTTTTCGGTTTTAAGAAATAAAAAATAGGGAGTGCAGGTTTTTCTAAATTAGTTTACTTAAAGTATACAATAAAAAACTTCAGAAGCCAAAAAACACTGGTTTATTTCGGGTGGCAAGTGACCCTTTTGGCAAAAAGGCTTATCGCTTTCGTAAAACGTATTGTGCTTTTATGGGACGGTTGGTAATTCAATCGTAAATACGATGCTAATTTTGATATTTAGGTTTTTTACGGTGAACGGCAAAATGGTTTCTCTGAGCCTGATATAATTGATACGACAGTCAACATTACGTTTAAAGATACGAAGGGTATGATTCATACAAGTCTGTATCCGAAAGGGTTAATTTTCTGATTTGTCAAAACAGGCGTATTTTGTGAGGGGTTACTCATTATTTATAAAATTGCAGGTCAACATCCTGTCGGTCTTTTGCCAATTAACGATTTTGACAAATTTTTTGCAGGTTGTAATGCTTTCCGATTTTTCGAATCGTTGTTATATTGTGCTGTATTTTGTTTGTCTTATTGTGTTGACCATAGCCCAGAAGTTTTCCAAGGGGGTATCGAGTTGCACGTGATGTGTTGGGCTGATAATTAATCCCCCATTTTTGCCGATTGTTTTAAGGCGTTCTTTCACCTCTTTTTCAACATCTGCCGGTGTTCCGAAGGGCAGGGTATGCTGCTCGTCTATTGTCCCCCAGAAGCAGAGTTTGTCCCCGAAATCCTTTTTTACCTTAACCGGGTCTATGCAAGCTGGCTGGATTGGGTTGAGGACATCCAGGCCAATATCAATCAAATCCGGAATTATTAGGTAGATATTGCCGTCCGAGTGATAAGCGATTTTAACGCTCGGGTTTATTTCTTTCAGTGTGCTGATAAAATTAGCCATCTTTGGCTTTAAGAATTGTCGCCATTGCTTTGGTGCTATCAGCATATTTTGTTGGGTGCCCATATCATCGCCCGTCCAAATCATATCTACACCCATCTCTACGAGCTTTTTGGCGGCGGTTAAGTGATATTGATATGGAATCTCAAGGATTCGGTTGGCGAGTTCCTGATTAAGGACTAAATCCATCAGCAATTGCTCAAGCCCTCTCAGCGCCCAGGCTGTTTCCCATATTGTGGTAACAGTTACGCCGACTATCCAGTACTGCTCTTTATAATCTCTTATTACGCGTTCTGAGTCCAAATACAATTCAGGTCTCTTCGGGTCAGGCGGTTGATAGTTATCTATCGCTGAGTCTTCTGCCAGTGGGTGTCCAACAATTTCGGTATACTTGCCTTTTCCGAACTTTGTTTTGTATTCGGTGGCCTTCCATTCGATACCCCACTCATCTGTATATCCCTCACCGGCATTACAATCGACCATATAGTAAGAGTTGGCCCATCCGACGGAAGTCAGCAGCATATCTTCGTCGAGATAGCGTTCCAATTCATAGGTGTTGCCACCACCATGCGGGTTATGCGGGTTGACGTTTTCCTGTCCTATATCTTTTCTCAGTCTCAAGGCAAATTCCGGCGTAAAACTTATTTGCATAGGGCAATGGTCCGGCTGCTTATGGTTTAAAGCCATCATAACTCTTTCTCTGTGGCTAAGTGCCATTTATCCGTTCCTCTCAGTCATACATAATTTATCCGCCTCTGATTTTACTTATCCGAAGAACAGCAACAAAACAATCTGAATAAGTAAAATTCCTGTTGCCCAGTACTTAAGGTTAAGATAACAGGGTGGCATAGTTATTTTTATCTCAGGCATTTGAGTTACTTTGGTGCCGTTGTTTCTTGCTCGCAATTCGGCTATTGCACCTATATGCGAACGGAAATCGCTTTCCCAGGTTATTCCTTCGACTTTTTCTAATTCCGGTGGTTTTGTAAGCAAAGTTGCGATAACTGTGACTACAAAAGTAACCACAAAGGACCACCAGCCAATGAGCATGAAAATGTCTATGCCCAACCCTCGTTGCATAAATATGGCAAAGGCACCACCAACGAGAAAACCAATCAGGCTGCCGGGTGTGTTAGTCCGCCGCCAGAATATACCTAACATCAGGATCGCAGTAAATGGGCCTAATAACATAGCAAGCAGTGTCTGTTCCAGCCACATAATTAGATATACTTTTAATACCACCGGCACTATTAACAGCGAAGCAACTATTATCACGAATGTTGCCACTCGACCGGCAATAAAGTAATGATGGTCTGATTTTCCCTTTATCAAAAACCGCTCATAAACATCTTTTATCACCATAGTAGAGGATGAGTTCAATACGCTGCCGATGCTGGAAAGTCCGGCAGAGACAAGACCGGCGATGAACAGTCCTAACATTCCCGAAGGCAGTAAATTGAGAATGAGTTTACCGTATGCAGCATCGGCTTTTTCCACAAATATACCCTGCTTGGCAAAGATTATAGGGGCGGCGAGCATAGGGACTATGTAGAGAAACGCACCCAAAGTCTTCGGTATACTGGCAACGACGTAGCCGAGCTTAGAATCGTATAATGAGCGAGCTCCCAAATTTCTCTGCACCATTGACTGATGTCCCGCACACCAACCTATGGAGACTACAAAACAAAGAGCCATAATAATCCACGGGCCTGGTCCGTAAGGATGGTGGATGTCAGGCAGGACGCTGAAATACTGGTTGCTGACATCCCACTGAGTCAATAACACATCTTTTACACCTTCAAAACCGCCTGTCAAATGTAATAAGATAAAGACTAACGGTATTGTTCCCAGCATCATAATGACGAACTGGACGAATTCCATCATTATGGCGGCTCCGAGTCCGCCCAAAAGCGTGTAAGTGCCTACGACGGCAGTTAATATAAAAACTGTTGGCCAGAAAGGTATGCGTAAGATATTCTTAAGAAATATTCCTCCTAAGTATAATTCTGCCGCTATGGTTACCACAAAGATGACCAACCAGGCAAGGCAGTATATAAGTCTTATCGCTGAGCCGTATCTTGTTTCCAAAAAATGCGGCACAGTAAATACCCCAGCACGCCAATAAAAAGCGATAAAAAATAATCCGGTCAGGATGTAGGCAAACGGTCCCTGAAACCATTCAAAATTGGCCTGAATCAGTCCCCATTCGTAAGCTGCACCTCCGTGAGCCAGGTATCCGTGGAGAAAGCCGATATTTGTTGCCCATACTGCGCCCATAATCCAGAACCATGGCGCCGAGCGTGCTGCCAGGAAATAATCTGCAGTATTTTTAATATTCCTGCTGAAGAATATCCCGGCTGTAAACATCAGCACTAAGTAAATCCCGATGATGATAAGGTCCGAAGGCATTGAATCTACATCCTTATTAAAGTTTCATATTATATTTGTCCTTTGTTCCTATGGTAAATCACAAAGCATAACATCACTGAGGGCGATATGATAGCGAGTTAAATTTTAATGTGCAACGAATCTTTTTACCTGTTTATTTGTGATTTTATCTATGTCAATTAAAGAATTGCCGCTTTTTTATGCTCCGGATGTGATAAAAAGGCACCTTACAAAATCTGAGTATTCTGTTGTTGATAAAAAAGCTCTTGAGGTTATACACTCATAAGGTCTTAGACTGGGCGGTATTGGATTTGAACCAACGACCTCCTGCGTGTCGAGCAGGCGCTCTAACCAGCTGAGCTAACCGCCCTTGAAGATTACATTTATAATATCGTTGAAAAGCGCAGAGAAATCAAGGGTTTTTTTCAAAAGCATTTTACAAAAATGAGGAATTCGACAGTGAATGTAGGGTTTGAAATTAAAGGACTTGTAGAAAATTTTGCGGTTAATGGCAAGGTGAAGGCTTAATGTAAAATATCCGGATTAAATAGCGATAATCATCACTCCAGGACTTTTCTTACAACAGCGGCAGAAGAAAGGCTTCGCTCAATATCGCCGCTTGCTACCGTTATAGAAATCTGAACGTTCTTAATGTCTCCGGTTGGCGTGTCATTATCTTTTTCAAAAGTCATAGCAGTAACATTATCGCAGAGCACATAATCAATTCCTGTATCATTGTTATGAAGGTAGAGCTTGTTATCTGCGCTGTTATATTGGTATGTTATTTCCGAGCCGTCGGCACACAGCAGCGTGCATCTATCCTGGCTTGAGGCATCATTAGGGTCAACCAGTCCTGTCCGAATCTGAGTTGTTATTCGGAAAAGCGCCTGCCGGGCTTTATTGACTGTTCTAAAAATGTCCTCGTTTTCCCGATAGTTTGTGATTGAGGCATTAAAAGCTACGGTCACAGCAGCAAGCAGCATAGCTGTTATTGTCAAGACAAGCAGCAATTCGGGGATGGTAAAGCCGGCGTTAGATTTGGTTGTCCTGGTTGACATAAATTATCTTTCCTTTTCATTAAGGGGTCTCAATCGTTTTCTGGTATCAGGGATTCTTTATCAATATCTGGCTCTAATCCAGCTGCTTGAACTTATTTCATTCAAGTTCAGTGAAACTTTTACAGTTATCCTGACAAAGTCGCTGCTATGGTTGCTGACAACCTGCTCGAAATTTGCAGCGTTTACATTCTCGACGGTAATTTGCTGGCTAAATCCAACAAGCTCGTTCAAAGTCTCTCGATTGGCGTTGATGGGAGGAGAGAAGCTGGCACCGGCAAAGTCATCGAGGTCATCATAATTGGCCAGAGTGCCTTCTTCTGGGCCAAACGTGGAAGTTTCGGTGTTCGGGTCAACTACCGGCAGCAGGGCGGTTAGCTCTTTTATCTGTTCGGTTAGAAACTGTGCTGTCGATAGATTTGTTCCGGCACTATTGGCTTTTGTAAAGGAGCTGTTGGCTGCAACCAAAGATACGATTGCAATGCCTACCAGAATTATCGCTATTAACACTTCGATGAGTGTAAAGCCTTTGTTTTGGTTTGTATCCTGCATTGGTACTCTCTATTTTCCCGAAACAACGTGGGACATTCTGAAAATCGGCAGAATAATACTCATCGCTATAAAACCGACCAGAACACCCATCAAAACTATCATTATAGGCTCTATCATTGATGTTACCGTTTTGATAATAGTCTTCAGCTCTCTTGCATAGTACTCTGAGATGTCTTTTAATACTTCGGCGAGGGAACCTGAATCTTCACCGCTTCTTATCATTTGTACCACATTGCGCGGCATCAGGACATATTGAACGAGGCTTGATGCAATTTTTTTGCCCTGGCGAACCTGTTCATATACGCCGAGCCACATATCTTTATAAAGAACATTGCCGGCTATCTGGGCAGTTATCGAGATGGTATTAAGAATCGGCACACCGGCTTTTGTCAGGACACTCATTGTATGCATACTTCTTGTTATATAGAGGTTCCGGCACAAGGTTCTCAGAAGAGGCAATGACAATTTCGTTTTGTCCCACCACAGTCTGCCAACATTTGTCCTGATGAAATACAGAAATCCGCCAAAGGCTGCGGCAATGGCTGGTGCGATAAGGAACCAGTAGTTTCGCAAGAAACTACTACTGGCCATTAAGGCTTTAGTCGGCCAGGGCAGCAGATACTCTTTACCTTCAAATATTGCAATAAACCTTGGCAGAACGAAGCACAGCAGGAAGATAGTTACCAGTATTGCCATAACCGCTATGATAATCGGATAGACCATAGCGCCTTTGATTTGCGAGCGTGTTTCTGCTTCTCCATCGAGGTATTCAGCCAATTTTTGTAACATTGAGCTTAGAGACCCGGAAACTTCTGCTGCGGCTACCATGTTTATATAAAGATTACTGAAGACCTCCGGATGCTCAGCGAGCGCTTGAGAAAAACTTTGCCCTTCTTCGATTTGATTTTTCAAATCGTTGATTATGGCCGCAAATTTCTGGTTCTCAATTTGTTCGGATATCGCCTCCAGCGCATCCTGTAGACTTATGCCTGCTCTAATCATAACTGCGAGCTGATTGGTAAAGTTCAGGATATCCTTACTGCTTGGCCCAAACTCGACTTTGAAATTTTGTATGGCTCCCATTTTACGAAATATTGCAGAATTGATACCCTGTGTTTCTTGCGGGGTGTTCTTCTGCCAACGTTGCTTTGATTTTCTGCTCGGCGTTTGCCCTCGTTGCGCCTGATTCTGCTCCGGGCTATCTGCAACTACCGTTGTAGGTTTGTAATTTTCGAACATATTTTTATCCCTTTCCTATTTTCTTGAAACTAAAAGCAGGAAGCTCGAAACAAAGGCTGTCAAATTATTTCGGCAAATCTCTTGCCAATCTCTTGCATTTCCATTTTGCGATTTATCGCAAAACGGGGTCTGCTTTAGGTTGCTGGACAGCTTCAAATTCCCCGATGGGTGTAAGTATCTTCTCCATTTTTCCCGGGTTGGTTGACCTTGTAATTGCTTCTTCTCTGTCTATGAAACCCTTAAAATACATATCAATAATGCTGTTATCCATATTCTGCATACCCACTCTGCGCGAAGTCTCAATGATATTGGGTATTTCATAGATTCTGTTCTCACGAATACAGTTTCTCACAGCCGAGGTGCACAGCAATATTTCGGTGCAAGGCACCATTCCAGGTTCATCTATACGTCTAAATAGTGTTTGCGAGATAACGGCCTGCAGTGTATTTGCCAGCATTGTTCGAATCTGGTTCTGCTGAGCCGCTGGATAAATGTCTATAATACGCTCGATAGTCTGGGGGGCGTTAATCGTGTGTAACGTACTAAAGACAAGATGTCCGGTTTCAGCAGCGGTAATTGTTGAGCTCGTTGTTTCCAAATCCCGCATTTCACCGACCATAATGATATCAGGGTCCTGCCGTAACACGTGTTTTAAGCCGGATGCAAAATCCGGACAGTCAGAACCCATTTCACGCTGTTCTATCATACTCATTTTGTTCTCTAACGCATATTCAACGGGGTCTTCCAGCGTGATTATACGTTTTCTGTACTTTGTGTTTATCACTTCTACCATACCAGCCAGCGAAGTACTTTTACCGGAGCCGGTATGGCCGGTTACCAGCACTAATCCCCTTGGCAGGTCCGTTAGCTCTTTGACTATCGGCGGCAGGTGTAAATCCTCTATTGTAGGAATCTGATTGGGAATCACTCTAAAGGAGATTGCAATCGTGTCGCGTTGATAATGAGCGTTGACACGGAAGCGGTGGCCGTCATCAAGAGTTGTCGAGAAATCGAGGTCTCTTTTTTCTTTGAGTTTTTTATATCTGTCGGGCCCAACCATAGAAAGAACCATTTCTTTGGCATCTTCATTGCTGATATCAGGAAGTTCTATATTGATTAATTCAGTGTTCTTTCGGAGAACCGGCGGCATACCAACATTAATATGGATGTCACTTGCCCCGCTTTCTATTGCCTCTACTAATATATTTTTAATATCTATCATAATTATGCTCTCTTTTCAGAAGCTAATTCGTCTTTATGCTTCACAAATTTGTTAGGAAATCCCGACCTTTACCCGATATTTTCAACAAATACTTCTTCCTCACTTTGGCCGTATACCTCCGTTACTCGAAGAACTTCTTCTATCGTTGTCAAACCCTGCTTTACCTTTTTTATTCCATCATCGAACAAAGTTGGCTTTCCGCTTTCACGAAATATTCGGCGCATATTGCTGACTGAGGGGTCTTTGTTAATCATATCTCTGAAAGTTTCGTCAATAACTAATAGTTCGTAAATACCCATTCGGCCTACATAACCAGAGCCTCTGCAGGCATCGCAGCCGGCACCGTGAAAGAGCTGCTCCGGGCTGACTCCGGCCTTTTCCACATATTTGCGCATATTTTCCGGGACATTGTAAATCTGTTTGCACTTCGGGCAAATTTTTCTGACCAATCGCTGCGCAAGCACAGCGTTTAAAGATGCCGCTATCAGGTATGCATCAATTCCGATATTGACCAGCCTTGTTATGCTGCTGGCCGCATCATTTGTGTGCAGTGTCGAAAGTACTAAGTGTCCGGTCAAGGCCGCCTGTACCGCTATTCGAGCTGTCTGGTTGTCTCGAATCTCACCTATCATTATGATATCGGGGTCCTGACGCAGCAGGCTCCTCAGGGCCGACGCAAAATCGAGCCCGATTTTTTCGTTTGACTGTACCTGATTACAAAAATCGAGTTCATACTCTACCGGGTCCTCAACTGTTGAGATGTTCAGCTTATCACCATCCATTTGGCACAAGGCTGCGTACAGAGTGGTGCTTTTGCCGGAACCTGTAGGACCTGTTACAAGTAAAATCCCATGAGGCAGTATTATTTGCTTACGAAAAGCGGCCATTATCTTAGGCTCCATACCTAACTGGTCGAGATTTCTTAAGATTGATTTGCTGTCCAGCACGCGGATAACCACCTTTTCCCCATGATGTGTCGGGAGAGTCGAGACACGCAAATCGATTTTTCTCCCCCCC
>Ga0111206_122_pt1 | contig 25028 bp, 16 predicted proteins | sample DeeMarSWOR152_54_FD_80376 | JGI IMG/M metagenome (GOLD analysis project Ga0111206, IMG submission 80376) | Coxiella sp. DG_40 | reverse complement strand
AAATGCTCCCGATGATCCTATAGTGGGGCTCTGTAAGGACAGCAAAGTTGCTATTTGTTCGCTGGAGTACTGAGTGTTTAAGACAATACCTCCCAACACAAGATTAAAGCAAAGAATTGCGAGTCTGCTCCAGAATCCTCCGTAGTAAATTATAATCAAACCAAGCACAAAAGCGCTTATCAGATATATCCCGTGAATGTCGGGCAAATAGTCTGCCTTGCGGCCCTCTTCTTCAATCTCAGGTCCTAAAGCTCTGCCGAGAACCCCGCCGGCAAATCTTTTGCCCGATGTCTCCAACGCCGAAAGAACTGCCTTTGAGCTTATAGTGGCGCCGGTTACCGCATCGACTCCAGCTAACGACCCAAGCTGGAAAAGCCCCCGACCATTAAGAAGACCACGCCATTGACTGAGAAGCTCCAGATATGCAGGTGTCTCATTGGACCTGATTATATGGAAGTTAATTAGTCTGCCGCTATCGTCCACATAAATGGCAAGATTCATCATTCCACCAAAACCACGAACCTCAGGTGCAAAGTCTTCTGAACTGAAAATATATCCCGTTATTTTTTCAGGCTCGTTTTCCTGAGACTTACAAACTTTAAAGTAGTTAACCTTTTGAGAACTCTCACTGACAATTGTTGATGCGGGTTTGATTTGTAACTCACCAGCCAATGCCTGAGCTGCATAACGAGGCAGTGACGGTCTAAGCACCGAACCAGTATATGCAAGTAAATTCGAGCATAGAATAACAGATATACCGATGCCAAATAAGATGTAGCCAAGGCTGCGAAATCTAAAAGCGGTTATATCTAAAGAATAAACTTTTTCCGGCTTATACAGCCTTAGCACAGCAAAGGGTATATTTGCCAGCATAAGCAGAACAAAAACAAACAATGTTAACTTAGTCCCCAGCACAGGAACGAGTATAAGGCCGGTTAGTAATCCTCCCACTGACGCTCCAAAGTGGTCGCTCATCTCAAGCTTACTGCCTGCCTGACCGGTCTCAAAAGAAAAATCAGCAAGCTGCCTTGCTGCCAACGGAAAATAACAGCCGCAGCATAAACCACAAACAAAGAATGCGACCGCAAAAATCAGATGTCCACTGACTTTACTGCCGCCGGGTTGCTCGGTCAGCCAAAAGGCGATTGCAGAAAGAATTAGTGTGTGCAAAACTATTACTACAAGCAGTATTATTTCTGGTCCAAGTTTTAGAGCCGCTGTTTTCCTGCCGCCGACTAATAATTGTCTGATTGCAGTTGCGCCGGCAGTTAATCCTACCATAAACACAGAAGAAATAACTCCGATATGCAGATAAAGTGAGCCAAAGCGGGTCTGATACAAATACATAAGAACTATCACAATACCAATTGCAACCGCACCGGCTGAGAAAACCAGAAATGTGCTGTCAAAACTTGATGGATTACCACGCTGAGTCGTCTTCAAAATGAAAACGCATCGCAATGCTATAAAAACCAAAATAGGAATAAAAAAGGCCAACGGACCTGCCAAGGCAAGGTGTTTAACAAATTTCGTAATTGGTGCCCCGGATTGTTTTGCTGCGAGTAATAAACTGTATAAATGAGTCAGTGGTCGGGAATCACGATTAATCAACAGCTCTTCAGGTAAATCCGCACCAGAGTAACTTTCAAAAGCAGAAGCGGCCCGGTCAGGCAAATAAACAGAAAGCAGAGCTTCCGGAGAAAAAATATCTCTGCCTCCTCTTATCCTTGCAAAACGGTCTCGTAAAGTAGCAGGCTCGTCTGTTAGACTCTTTGAATCAGATGCTATGAACCAGGTTTCCTCGCCAGGTGTTAGAACAATCCGTGAAAAAATCTTCTCAAGTGTTAGTTTCATTGAGGCGCCAAGGTTGACCAGCTCTGTGCCCATAATATTTTCCCCGCCTGCCACTCGAACCTCCAAAACTCCATCATCTCTCAAGGATTCCTTAATCTGTTGATAAAACTCAAGGCTGCAGTAGCGGTTCAGTACCGAGTTGGTCGCATCCGGCAAATTGAGTATTACGATATCGTAATATCTTTTTCCCTTCTCCAGTAGGCCGCGAACATCACCCGTAAGACCGTAAAACCGTCTGTCGGTAATTCTAAGCTTTGCAGGTATAAATCTGTTGACCTTTTGCACATATTGACTGTCGCAATGTGCCCAAGTAACTTGTTCAATCTGTGATAAGCGCAGGAATTCCCGGCACAGACCTAACCCCGAACCAATGACCAAAACCCTTCTCGCATCAGGTTTTTGACAAAGACCGATAGCTGCTATCCGACCCGAAGTGCTTTCATCAGGAATTGCCTCTGTGACCCCACCCTCACGAATAGCTATCCACTGGTCGTGATAGAGCCCATAGAGATACTCAGCCTGAGCCGTTTGGAACGAACCAGCCAGAGCTTCCGTTGGGAGTAGTTTGGTCCACTTTACAACTCGAATATAACGCGTTAACGCTTCATCAGCCCCACCAATCAGACCAAGCAGTAAACAAACCCCTGGTAGAAAAGAAAGCACATAAGGAATTACCGCCCTTGTGCTCTGCATAATTCTTTTGGCAAACTGAACAAAAAACGCCGATAGAGAGACAATTAGTGCAAGAATAAAGAAGACCCTCATCGAATTTACACCAAGTCCCAGAAGGACTGTAACACCTAACCCGCCAACAAAACTTCCTGCTGCCTCGGTAATATACACACGCGAAATTGGAAGCTCACTGTCACTCTGAAACCATCGGCATAAAATGGGAAATAGCATCCCGGTAATGATGCTTACCGGTGCGTTAATTACTATTGATAAAAGCAGGATAGCTCGCACAGACCACAGTGCATAGGACTCAATACCGGCAAGTTCACGAGCTTGAACAATCAATATCAACTGCAGGATAAAGGCAGGCAAATAACCAAGAAACAGAAATTCAATGTTGGAAAGAAACTTTTCAGCTAAAATCTTAGCTCTATAAACCAGTAGCGCCCCTAATGCAACCCATAAAAACCACGTACCGAAGAAAATCCCAACGCTTATATCGCTGCCCTCGAACGCGGTGACAAACTCGCGGAAAAGCAGACTCTGGGAAGCAATAGAAAATATACCATAACTGAATATCAGAGCGATGCGGGCAATTCTCATTTTTCGTTCTCACCAAAAACATCGGCTTGGAAAACCAGAAAGCTTGCACCTTCCTTCCACGCATCTGCAGGCAAGCCCGCCTTCATTGATAAATGTGTGAGCATTTGATTCACATCCCAGCCCTGTTCAAGCGCAACCTGTGGCAGAAACACAGCCGACCGGCCGTCTTTACTCAACACTACTCCGTCTATGCCGATTCTAATCTCATCCGGTGAGCCAATGGGTTCAGGTGCTGTCAACGCAGATATCTCGATTGTTATATCATTACATTCAGCCCTGGTAACCACAGGAAAACGCCTGTCATTGATACCGGCATTAATTACGTTGGTAATAACCGATTTGTACAAAGGCTGCTGGGGAAAAATGTCACCTATACAGCCCCTAAGCTGATGATTTTTCTTTAGCGTTACAAACGCTGCACGAGGTTCTCTCATTTCATCACTCATCGTAAACTCCGTCTCAGTTACCTGCAGTACTCTTCGATTTTCCAGAAAGTAAACCAGCGATTCGCGGGCTAAAGTTAAAAGCTTCTTTTTATCCCCTTCGATTAATTTAGAATCATTTACCTGTGCTTCGATTGGGGGACAGTTTCCCCACGTCCCGCAAAATGCCACAGACAGATAACTCACCGAGTTGGTAAAATCTCCCGTTAACTCACCGGAAGTAGTATAGTGTATCAACTTAGCCTCCGCTGCCTCGCCCAGCATCGATAGCAATATCGCAATTGGCACATAGCCGCATATTGTCGCTCCTGTCCTAGCCTTATATTCCAGAAAGCCTTTACTATCCAACTGACTTATATACTCGTATGCTCCAATATCCAACTTTCTTATTTGTTCAGGTATATCCTCCGTAAACGGCACATAACCATAGTTCGGACCAAAATGGGTAAAATCCGAACTTGCGATTATAAGGGTCTGTTCATCAACTAAACTTCTCAGAATTTTACCAGCCTTGTCGATTGTCTCGAATGAGCAAGCCCCCGCCACTATCGGAACAAGCTCAAAATCTTGCTGCATATATTGCAGTAATGGCAATTCAATTTGAACACTGTGTTCATACTCATGCACATGGGGTACATTTTGAAAAATTGAATATCTCAGAAGTTTGTCTATAAATTCCGAATCCAGCAGTATCTCTCCCAGAGGTGTTCCATAATGGGTTACTCGCGGCACACTTAATACATCTTCCATAGGGACACGATGACTCGGGCCAATTATAACGACCCGTTTATATTGTCTGTCAGCGGTCTTAAGCCCAAATGCTGCAGTCTGGCCGGAAAACTGATACCCCGCATGCGGAAGAATAAAGCCAATAACATTCTTTATTGGCTGAACTTGAGCCTTCTCAAAAAAACCTTCAATTTGTTTTCTAAGGGTCTCAGCATCAGCAGGATACCATCTGCCTGGAAGAGAAGAACGCAGAACAACTTTAGCTCGCTTAGCAGGTTCCTCTTTCACAGCTTCTGTTACCTCTTCAATTGGTGCCGGAGGCCTGGGAATACGTAACTTCCAGAAATAAATAGTTAAGACAACCACCAAAAAAAACGCCAAAACCAGCAAAAATGTCTTTTGGGATAATTTTTCAAACCACCTGTCCATTTTAGCCACTCCATTCACCTTCTTCGTCAATATTCCGCAGCTTTCCTAAGGAACCCGGATACTTTCTAAGTCGAACAGCTCGCACAAACTTCCGTGGCGTCGCTCTTTCCGCCAGCCAACAAACACCAACAACAATTGCTGAGCCTGCCTTTATTAATTTCCCAATGAATTTTCGACGTGTCATTTCCATACTCCGTATATCTCTTTGCCGCAATCGGGGCAGCAGCCATCTTTTAACTGGTTCTGCAAAATAGTATAGCCACTGCGCTCGATAAGTAATCTTTTACAACCCGGGCAAAATGTGTTCTGTCCAGCCTCGTTGAGAATATTCCCTATATAAACATACACCAGCCCTTCTGACATCGCAATCTCACGAGCCATATCCAATGTCCTCGCCGATGTCGCCGGCAGATGTCGCATCTTATATCGTGGGAAAAACCGAGAAAAATGTAGCGGTGTCTCGCCGCCTAAATTCTCTTTGACCCAGCGACAGAGTTGACGTATCTGTTCCGGATTGTCATTCAGCGTCGGAATAATCAGATTTGTAACTTCAACTAATACGCCGCTCGACTTGGCGATGACCATAGCTTCCTGAACAGGCTTTAATGTTCCTGAGCAGACTCGCACGTAAAAATCATCCGTAATACCTTTCAAATCTATGTTTGCTGCATCGATATATTGGAGCAATCGCTTCCATGGCTCTGCATTTATATAACCCGCTGTTACCAGAACGTTACGTATATCGGCCTCTTTAGCTAACTTTGCAGTATCATAGGTATATTCATAAAAGATAATCGGGTCGGTATAGGTATATGCCAGTGAGGGGCAGCCATAATACTTTGTTGCTGCCACAAGCCTATCAGGTGGCCAGAACTCTGCTACACTGTCTTCCGGATTAGCCTGTGATATCTCCCAGTTCTGACAGTTCCTGCAATGCAGGTTACAGCCAACTGTCGCAATCGATAAAATTTTAGTCGCCGGTAAAAAATGGAAAAGCGGTTTTTTTTCGATGGGGTCAATATGAATTGAGCAGGGATAACCATAGACAACGGTTCGCAATACACCATCGATATTGATTCTCACCCGACATTCGCCGCTTTGACCGGGCTTAATCAGGCATCCCTTCGGACATAGTTCGCACTGAATCGTCAACCTAAACCTCACTTATGCTTTTACAATCATTTATTACCACAGTGTGGGTTACCTGATATTATAACAAATTGCTTATAATCCTGCGATAACCTCAAGTCAAAATAACTGTCCTAAGGATTGTGTAACGTCTTTAAGGGTCGCTGTTTATGGCTCTTTTTGCACTTGTGCAACTAGGCGCTGAAAAATTCAAAACCAAGCTAAATGAGAACCCCTGCAATCGTTGCCGTCATAAACGCTGCCAATGTGCCGCCTATCATTGCACGCACCCCCAGCTTCGCAAAATCCTCTCGGCGATTTGGCACCAGCGAGCCGTATCCTCCTATTTGAATGGCTATTGAACCAAAATTCGCAAAGCCGCATAACGCATACGTCGCTATCGTAAATGACCTCTGCGAAATTACATCCTTGTATTTAACCAGGTCTATATACGCCACAAACTCATTCATAATCGTTTTCTTGCCTATCAGCATACCAACGGTGCCTGCATCCTTCCACTCAACTCCCATCACCCATGCAACGGGCGCACAGAACCACCCCAGTATTCGTTCAAGACTCAACGGTGCCCCACCAACGTCAGGAAATACCGACAAAATCCAGTTAAGTAACGCCACAAATGCAATAAAACAAATAAGCACCGCAGCTACATTGACGGCTAACTTCGCACCTTCTGATGCACCCCGGCAGGCGGCATCAAGAATGTTACTATCCTCTTTCGGTATCACTACCTTCACTACACCTTTTGTCAGTGATTCCTCAGCCTCCGGAAACATAATCTTGGCTATTACCAATGCCGCTGGCGCCGAAATTATTGAGGCTGTCAAGAGGTGTCCCGCATCGGCCCCTAAGCCAGCGTATGCAGCTAATGTCGCTCCTGAAATCGTTGCCATTCCACCTGTCATCATCGCCATAATTTCAGACCGTGTCATCGTTTTAATATATGGCTTGATAACAAGCGGCGCCTCTGCCATCCCGATAAAAACGTTCGCCGCTGTCGCAAGTGACTCCGAACCGGAAACATCCATAACATATACCATCACCTTTGCCATAAACTCCACAACTTTCTGCAGCACACCAAGATAAAACAGAACTGCCATCAGCGATGATACAAAAATTATCGTTGGAAGTACCGAAAAAGCGAAAAAATGCTCCTTAAAACCACTGCCAAAAATAAACTCCGAACCCGCATCAGAAAATCCGACTATTCGAGTCACAAAAAATCGCGCATAAGAAAATACCAGTTGTCCGGGAGATGTCCAAAGAATTAAAACAGCTAAAAGGAACTGAAGAGCTATTCCGCTTAGAATAAGCCTGACGTTCATCCGCCTGCGCTTGACCGACAGTACCCATGCCAGAAATGCCATCACTGCCAGCCCAAATAAACTAACCAAACGTTCCATATAATTAAAACATCGACATAACCGTCCCGTTCTCGCCAAAAAAGTTCCGGGAGAACAACTGAGTCAAAATGACCGATTCTGCAGGCTTTTGCTCTTGATAAGCAACAAATCCTCGCTATAATCAAGAGCAAACTTTTTGCGCCCGTAGCTCAGTCGGACAGAGCAACGGATTTCTAATCCGTAGGTCGCAGGTTCGAATCCTGCCGGGCGTGTTGCTAACTCAATGAATAGGAAATAGTTACACTTAATATTAGCCTTACCCTACCCACAATTTTCGCCGTAGTGGGTCAGTCAGGTCAAAATACACGCATTTTTTCCTGTATCAGTTCAGTTTTCGATAACATTATCTTCTTCGACTGTAGAACAGCACACCTGGAACTATATTTGATAGAACTGCAATAGATAACAAGAGTAACGAACATTTAAAATGTTTACATTTTTTTGAGAATTTTTTAAGTCTTTGATATTACAAGTCTTACGAATTTGCAATTTTTGTGGTTTTATGAGATATTTAACCTTCGAGTTGTATTCTGGTTGTATGGATTCCGGCGAGGTATATACAAATGTTGATCCTGTGCTTCGTCAATCCATTAATCAGTTACCAATAGAGCGATGGTTGCACAAATGATGTCCATAACTTCTTAAAGGTATTTTATTGGTCGGAACGACAAATATTACCAAAAGTTTAGAGCTCTCATGAAGGATAGACATTTTCGCTGGCTTCACATCGATAGGTATGGTTTTTAACTCGCCGTTTTTTTCAACTCCACTATGACTATTTTGTGTGCCGATTATTAAATTTTACCTATTAGGCAAATTTGCTCTTCTTCTTTATTTTGGCCTTTGGCTTAGTGTTATAGATAAGATAGAGCTAAACCAAGATGCAATCAAATGCTTAAGAAACTATACTATCAGGAATTTGAGCGGTAAATCTTATACCAGCAGAGTAAAGCAATTTTGTTTTTTGTTGGTCTTTTGGTAATTTTGCGCGAGCTGATAGAAACAGGCCGGATGACACCCCCAAGGGATTGAGTGCAGCTATTATTAACTCAGGTTGTTCCCTACCAGAGGATACTCTTAAGCGACATGAATTTTTTCTTTGATTTCTGTGACTGATTCGTATATTATGTATTGTTGTTAGCGTTAGGAGCAGGACGATGAATAGTAGTAGAGTGTTCCGTACTTTCCCCAATAGTCACATTGGCATTCTCTGCGGCATCTACACCCTAATAACATCTCTTTTTTATGCTTGGAGACAAATTATGAAAAAACTGGTAATGGTACTGTTGGTGCTGTTTTTGGGCATGGCTTCTGTAGCAATAGGGGAGGTATCGACAAGGGTGTGTTTATCTGATGGTAACACGCCTCTTCCACCAGTTGATACAAACTTCCCCTATGTATATCCGGACATCATGGTTGGAACCAAGCTTACTATCATCGTGAGCTCGAATACCGCTGAGTATTGGAGTGGTAGCTTGGCAATCACAGGAGAAGATATGAATTATGGAATTCTGTCAGCCAGAGATTTCAATGAGAATACCTTTGACTGGGAAGGCTCTCGTTTCCCTGCCGCTGGTACCGGGGCACGCGTGTATACTTGGGAAGAGTCGGGTGTCTACGGTTTTGACTTATACGGTCATAGTAGTGCAGTGGCGGGCGACTGGTTTATTATTGATTACAACGCTACAAGTGTAGGTGATTGCAACATAGGTTTCTATGATCACAGTATAAGTTGGATGGATCCCATCTATTATCTTGCGTTTTCTCATGTCCGCACGCGTGACTTTAATAAAGATACCAAAGTTGATTTCACAGATTTTGAGGTGTTTGCCTCATATTGGCAGGTAGCAAATTGTAACGATCCGAATTGGTGTGAAGGGACTGACCTTGATACCGATGGCAGTGTCGATATGAACGATTTAGCTTTATTTGTCGATTATTGGCTTGAAATAACCAAATAATACCGGCCGATAGAGGTTTTTTAGACTCCTGCATCACTTTTTGCCTTCTTACTTTCAAATTTTACCAAAATAAGAATCAACATATTGAATTTCTGAACCGCTATATCCGATAGAATAAAATCCAGTATTACAGCATTTTGGGCCAATAATAATTTAAGTAGTTAATTCACTTTTTTGTTAACTTAACTTTAGGCGAAGTAGGTGTATATGAAACCCAAACACATTTTATTAACAGTTGTTTCTCTGTTGTCCCTCAGCTACACGGCTTTTGCTGATAGGGAGCTGGATAGAACAGAGATTTTGCAAATTCTTCAAGAACTAACAAGCCAGCCAAAAAAGACGTGGATACCTGCAGGTTCAATTGAAGCAACACATGAAGAATACAGAGCACCAAAAACAACAGACGTAAATGAGATTAACAATCAAATCAGTGTAAAGGTTCAAGAATATCAAAATAACCTTGACAAACGGGAATTAACCGAAAATCTTCAAAAAATGAAGCTTGATGCTATACCATTCAATGCTCGTTACAAATTATCCAATGAATATACGATGAGCTCGGCTGTTACTGTAAGATTTAATGGTGACAGGTTTTATTGGGAGATTAATGTAGACTCACGCTCGGATTCAGTAAAGCCAGGCAAAGACTTGGCAGGTAATTTTATGACAGAGCAGTTCAATCTTGATTGGAATGCGAGGCGCATATTTGCATGGGACGGTGAAAAATACACTACTTATTTTCTACCTGTCAATCATGCAACGGTTGACTCAGCCGGCGATACCCCGCATATTATCAACGGTCCATTAACAGCTGGCATTATACCCTGGGGATATGGCTTATACACGTATGAAAGTCTATCTGCTGCTGAGTCTTCTGCGGTTGAGAAAAATGTCGATGGTCAAATGCAAATACATTTGATGCTTAACAACCCAGACGGCTCAGAAACTGTTTTTATAATGGAGCCGCAAAAGGATTACGCAATAATATCCTGTTCAATAAATGGAAAGGGCAACTTCGTTATATCCAAACAATATTCTGACTATAAGTTAATATCCGGCAATTGGGTTCCTACTACAATTTTGCTGGAGCGATATGAAGCCGAGTCGAATAGATTATTGGCCAGTGACTTATGGGATATTACCAGTATAGATGGAAATGTTCCTGAAGTTAACAGTTTCAACGTGAGCTATGAAGATGACGCATTGATAGAGTATCGTTCTTATCTTACCGATGAACCAGTAATGTATCGTTGCTCAAATATAGTTGATACAGACCTGCTTTTAGCTGAGAGATTGGCGTTTGCAGCATCTGAAGGAACACAACCGCAGAACTGCGCAACAATATCGTTAAAATATGTCGCTTCGCAGCTGGGGCATGATGTTACCGACCAAGAGCTTGCACAACTGGTAAGTGAACCAAACGAAGCTACAAATCTTTACGCAATGAAGGAATTTGCAGAAGGCTTGGGCCTATATTGCCGTGCTGTCACGACTGATATTCAAACACTTAAGGGTTTGGATGGCTGCGAAGTAATCCTGCATATTCCTTGGAAAAATCATTTCATCGTACTGGGAGGTATTGATAGTGAGTATGTATGGAGTATAGATTTGGCAAACAACCAATTTTACTATCGAACCGACCTCAGCTTCTTTGGTATGGACTGGACTGAGGGCACTGCTCTTTTAATTTCCAATCAGCCCATCCAATTACAAGGCAACTTCACTGAAATCGACAATGCTCACCTTTATGATATAACTGGAGGCGAAGGTTACAGGTGCACTCGCATCCTCCAGGAATACTATGTAATATTTTGCACCTATATCGGCGGAGATTGCGAGGGCTATTATGAGGAGCACTTTAAACGGCACGGTTGTGAAGCTGCACCAAGTGGTACTTGCAATAATCGCGTTTTGCTTAGATACCAAGAATCGCCCTGTATAGAAGACCCTTATGACCCCTATGCCTGTACCGTAACAGGTGAATGGACGTCTTATTATATGCGGGCGTGTGCATAACCGAATTGGCCGATGTAAAAGTCAGAGCAGGTAAGGTAAATTCTTATCTGCTTTTTTTATGGTTCCTTCCAAACATTGTTATATAAGGTTAGGCCTCGAAGCAATTTCATAATGCATGGGAAAGATGTTGCAACATTTATTGACTTATCACAAAATCGACTATAGAATGAAAAACTATGAAACGTCCCTGTTTTACACTCATCGAATTGCTTGTAGTCATTGCCATAATCGCACTTCTTATGGCCGTATTAGTACCTTCGCTGCAGAATTCGAGACGCCAAGCCAAAGCAGTCCTGTGCAGCTCAAATATTAAGCAGTTGGTTATCGGTTTAATGATGTATGAAAATGAAAACGAAACTTTGCCCTATGCTTTTGATAGGCCGCCTCATAATAGCCCGCCTCCTGGGCGTTATCCTGGATATGCTCAATATGATAGAATGGGGTGGTGGTGGTTTAATCATATACCCGGCTGTTTCAGTAAAGACGGCAAGGAAAAAACGGTGCTTTGGTGTCCATCCAGAAAGCTAAAAGGTCATAGGCTTGAGGACAACGTTCTGTGTGGAAATTATGGTGTGAATCAGTCTATATGCAAAAGCTCGTCTGGTATAATAGACCACCCCGAATTTATTGGAACGCCTTTGCGTACCGGTAATATACCACATCCTGGTCAAACCCTGCTACTTGTCGACAGCGGCTATAGTATGATAACCTGGTGGCATGCAACAAACGTTCCTCCTGTTAAACTTGGTAAAACGAGAGAAGAAACAGCCTATATACCCGGCCTTTGTATTAACAAGGAAAAGGATTTATGGCTCGGCGAGGAACAGGACGCTATAAATGGGCGCCATCTCCAAAAAACAGTCAATGTTGGTTTTGTGGATGGTAACGTCAGTCGCGTAAAGGCTGATGATTTATTTGTCGAGAAAACCGACAATGACTACAAAAATCTTTACCCCTTATGGCTGCCAAAAAAATAATCTAAAAGGAGCTTTCTTTCATAACAGCATATATTTCGCCGTCGCTTAAATATTTAACTAACTTTGTCGACTTCAAAGTGTATTTACTATCGGTGGTTAACCTTTGATAAAGTTCAGTTTTTTGAGGAAGATTTGTTTTGGCATCTACAAAAACACGCCACTTCTTAAATATGGCAGAACCACCGTACACTTTCTCAATCCAGGTCAGGTCATATACTTCAGTGCCCTTAGCCATAGCTTTCAAGCTACCATTGGTTACGCGTTTCCATTCAGCATCATGGGGAATCTCAGATATATCATAAAATGGTATTAGGTCCAAATAACCAGTTATTTTTTTCTCGATATTATCAACTGAAACGGTAGTTAATGAGATCGTCTTGATTACGCCGGTATTTAGTTGTTTTCTTTTTCTTACTCTATTAGAGATATCCCACAAAGTTAACTGCTTTCCAGTTTTAGTCATATAAATATTTAATGTGCGTGACACCCATTTCTCTTGGGTAGGTTCTGTCGTCTCGGGGACAAACCTTGAGATGTAGACATTTTTAACTTTCTCAACGGCTTTGTAAATCTGGTCGATTGTGACCGCTTTGGCAGCAGGTATGTTAAAGAATAAAGCAACCGATATCAATATAACTGCTGCGGCTGCAAAGGTGGTTTTGACCAGCGGTTTTAGATTAATTGCTGAGATTCTTTTTTTCAGACCAGCAACAAAGCCAATGATAGAAGCTGACAGCTCAGTTTCTACTTCATCTTTGCTTTTTGCAACCTCCACCTTGATTGGGAAGCCGCTATAAAGTTCATCGGATTCGGAGGCTTGAGTTTTAGCAGATTCATCTACGTTGTATATTGTGACAACCTCGGATTCGGGTCGTTCGGCAATATAGAACACGGTGCTGTGCAACTCTTGCATTCTCATCAGGCAGATGGGGCAGCTACGGACATGCGAGGTAAAAGACGGGCGGAATTTTTCATATTGGTCACTGGCGGGGTCAATCCCATATGGTATGACATAATCGAAGATATCACTTGCCGAAACCGACTCACATAAAAATCCCGAAGGTCGAGCGCTCTCCGGTATACTCTCGCAAATTTTTTGTCGTTCTTTGTAAAGTAAATCTCGACAAACAGAACACGTGCATAAATGTTTCAAGACTTCTGAATCGCTTTCACCAAAAACCATCGACACAACTGCGGGAATGGCTTTTTGGGCTTTCGAACAGCTAATATTAGTCCCGATGGGTTCATCTGCGAATAGCTGGCTTAATCGGCATAATTGCTTACGATTAAGATTTAGACATTTAATTACATCTAAATCCTCGGAGCACTGCTGGCAATTGCATATATGTGTTATTATTGGTGTCGGTATATGCATCTCCAAGGCCTGGTCTAATAGGCCTGGCAGAAAGGCCTTTACAAGATTGCAAGTTACAGGCTTGCCAATATAAGCAAAGTGAAGTTTCAGCATTGTGGCAACAGCGGAGCTAACCTGCTTTTTCTGTAATTCAACACTCTCTGCTTGTGATAATACTGTTTTAAGTTTGCTTATCTGTTCCTTGCAGTGTTGGCACTTCTCAATGTGGTCAATTGTAGGTTTTGGAATAAGCCCGCGGCTTCTGTTAAAGAGAAAGTCATAATAATACAATTCAGCTTCTTTGCACAATGAATTAGGACTATGAGCAATCATTCTGATTATCCCCTTTGGCCCTTAGTAATTGACGGGCCTTATTTAATCCTATTGAGATATACCTGTGGACGGTCCTCTTATTTACTCTCATTTTCCTTGCTATCTCCTTGGTGTTATAGTTATTCCTATACCGCAAAGTAATCGCCTGAGCCCCACTGCGTGGCAGGCACCCCTCAATAAGCTTGAACATTTTATTCATTTCTTCTGTTTCAATTAAGGCGTTTTCCGGTGTGTTTTTGTTGACAGAATAATTAAAACACTCGGCATATTTGTGCATTAGAGATTGGTAATTCTGTACCCGGCGCATGGCATCAACAACATCGTTAACTATCGCTCTATACAGATAGCTTTTGATATTTTGGATACCTGGAGGTACAGGCTTGGAAACAAGAGAAAGGAAAAAGTCCTGAAACAGGTCATCTGCCAAGGCTTCATTGCCGGTCTGGTAACGAATAACCGAAAGGATAAAATCGCCATATTCTGAAAAGATTTCAGCTGCACATTCAACGTTACTCACCAACACAGATTCTTTTTTTATGCTCACCGGGAGCATTCGCCTCAATCCTAAATAGTCTTCAAAACCACCAGAAAAAGAAAAACACGTTAATCAAAGTCAAAACATTATATGCACTACACTGTTTATTGACAAGGGAAACCAGAAATAGGGGATTGTAGGGCCGTTAGCAAACAGTAGCTCAGTAGCTGGTAAAATGTGAGTTAAGTCCCTCAATATCAATTACTAACCGATGGCTAATCCGAATGAAGACAAAGACTTACTGTTGTTTCTATAAATAGCCACATTAAATTAATCTGTAAAATCCGTGGTGTTACTTAAAAAACACCGAAGCGCAGTAAAGGAAGAGCATTACTTCCGCCCCCGGCAGGTACCACTGGCAAAAGTAAGGGATTTGGTATGACCACCATTACAGTTAAAGTGCCAGTAACGTGTTTAAATTTTACCGTAACAACGTCAGAAAAAGCGGGGGCGCAGGAGGAGGTTATTTACGCCCCCGGTACTAAGAAACGTTTAATCTAAGCTACATTACCTCCTCCGAATACAGGCTGAGAATCACTCATTTCCCTCTTTGTTATTGGCAATTTGGCTATTAGCATTATTTAATTTCCTCGGCAGACTTTTTTTCGCTGGTTGGTCCGGTTTCCCTTATTTTGTCAACTAAATGTTGAGCCAGTTTGGCGATTTCACTTTCCCTTTCTTGCGTCCGTTCAGATGGTAAAGACTCTTTAGTATCTATAGTGTCGTCATTTTTGTATTCTCCGGCCTTATTCTCAGCTATACCTTCTCTAATAGGGATAAACATTTCGGGATCGAAGGCTTCCTCGGTTGGCTCTATACTCACTATTTGGGTTGATGGCAAACGTAAAAGGCTTTTTCCGGCATTAGCCTTTAAATCCCATAAGTAATAGTAATCAGGAACTCCCCTTTCGATGTTGCCAGGACTATAATACAAGGGGGTACACAACTTGGAGAAATGGAGCTTGTAGACGTCATCGAAATAATTTAAAAGTACTTTCTTATTATTTATGACTGCACGTATAAAAATTTGATGGTCTTGGTGCATAAAATTCCAACCTAACTACCAATAAACACCAAAAGCATAGTAAAAATAGACCCATCCACTCGCTTTTAGCGGGTCAAAAGATAGAGCCACAGCAACGGATTATAGACCCTTTACTTTTTATGGCGTCTTAAGGGTGCTAAATGTTGATTGGAAATTTCATTTTTTTAAGGTTTTTTGTTTCAAGGGCAAAATAGAAAGCAGGAATTGACTATTCGTGGCGCGCTGCAACGCAAGCTTTGGAGGGTTGGTCTTTTAGGGCCGGACATAAAAGAAAGCCAGATTCTTAAGCTAAGTAGAATCTGCCTTTGGAGGAGGAGCATGCTTCTTTTCCTTCTCACTCTTCCATGCTCTCGATAAGTACTCTTTTATATTTGAGGCGGATAAGGTCGGTTAAATGTTGGCTATAAAATATTATTTTTCGACTACACACAAGCCAGACAAGACAAGCACTATATAGCACCAGCGGTTTTACAAGTTCTTTTTTGACACCAAGGTTGTGATGTACCTATAGTTAAGTATGAAGGTTCAGAATTGATGTGAAATTTAAACTTTTGTTCTTGCACAAACCCGTTTCTTTCTACACATTACTTCTCGAATCAGTTACCACCACCAAGTTATAAATACTCTCCTATTGAAAATCAAAGCCCGCCTGCACAACTTTAACCGTATAACATCTTTTAATTTCTCAGACCTCACGTTAAATGTACGTAAAACCAAAGATTACTGCAAAAATGCATAAGTTCTACAGAAAATTTCTGGTATGAATTCTATTCGATTTATCTCGAAACTTACCGTTTTTACGAATAGCATATGTCAGTGTTATTTGATGAATCAGTGTCTTCAGTATATCTCCAACACCTAATACTCTTGGCATAAAGAAGAAAAAATACATCTTATTTTTTAGCAAATACTTGACTTTTTAAGAAAATTTTGAAAAAAAATCGGATGTTCAAAACGTTTATCATTTTTGAGAATTTCTTAAGTCTTTGATATTACAAACCTTAGGGATTCAAGATTTTTGTGATTTTATGGGCTATTTAGCCTTTGGGTTGTATTTTGGTTGTAGGTGTGCCACGAAAGCTGATGTGGACAAACTGGACAATCCAGCCAGCCCAATCAGAGTCATCCAAACCCAACAGAAATAAGCTTCGCTCAGCTAAGGTGATGCCGCTAATTAAATCCTGACTTTTCCCTCCCCGGCCCCTTCTTATTTCATACTTCTTACTTCTCAATTCCGCGCCGGCACTCCACGTCCGTTATGATGGTCAGTACAGCACCTCGACGGACGCCTCGGCGGTAAGTGGCTCCTCGCCACCCTGTTCCGTAGTAACCTTCACCGGATTACCATAAGCATCAAACGCCTCGAAATCCCAGTGGTACTGTCCGGCGTCTGTTTGTAGGGGACATCGAAAGCAATGAACCAAACACCGTCGCCAGCAAATTCGTCTCCCTCCTCGCCACTATCGTTCAGAGCCAGGCTGACAGTACGCTCCTCCCTCAATGTGGCCGTGACTGCCGCGACGACACTCTGTGTGTTGATAACTCTCACACTTACGAGCGTCTCGTTGCCGGGAGAAAACTTTGCCAGTTCGCTTCTGGCGTCCATCATCGCCAACCGCTGCTGCGCGCGACCGGTAATGACCACCAACACCATCAAAATCAATCCTGTCTTTTTCATGTAATACCCCTTACAAATTACTTTTTTTCACTTTATTTCCAAATCAATCAACCTTCGGGTGATGGTATCGCTCGATTTTGAAGGTGTAAGCATGTTCACATGGTTTTTCTTGAGGTGTTTTTATGATCAGAGCATCATCTGTAACACTGGTAAAAGAAAAGATGCTGAACAAAAACTTACAGGCAGAAGAGGCATGCCTGTCAGGTTAAGTAGTGGCAACTACATCTCAGTTTTTCTGAGACAGTAACAGATGATTTTGTTCTTGCTGCTTTTGACTTGCGGTTTTAAGCTCATCCTCCAGGAGGATGTATTCCGAGATGTCGTGAGCTACTCCAACAACAGCAACTGCATTTCCCTTTGCATCCTTAATAATTGACTTGGAAAGAGAAACCGGAAGCACGCTTCCGTCTTTTCGTTTGTGATAAAAACCAATTCCCCAGCCTCCTCTGGCAACCTGGAAAACACTTCTGGTATTCCTACTTTGAGTTCGTTCTATCCAAAGAATATTACTATCTTTACCTATAATTTCTTCCTCTCTATATCCGTAGGTTTTGCAGAATGCTCTGTTGACAAAGATAATTTTATTCTCTAAATCGGTAATATAAACACTGTCATCGGTGCACATAATAGCACCTGAAAGCAATTGCAATTTTTCTTCTGTCATTTTGTGCTTAATGACATTTTCGACAGTAATAGGTAGAGCTCTAAGATAGTTTCGTTCGAGGTCTTTTATCAAATAATCATAGGCGCCTGCCCTCCAAGCCTTGACCGCTAACTCCTCATTTCCGGCCCCGGTGACAAGTATAACAGGGGTATTCTTTACTGATTTTAAGATATCAAATCCTGTTCCATCCCCAAGTGAATAGTCTGAAATTATAACATCAAACTGTTCGGAACTCAATATGCTCTGGGCCTCTGATATAGAGCCAGCTATTGTGTAGTCATACGGAAGATTTTCACTTTCGACTAACCTTTCAAAGGCCATTTGGTCGAGTTTATCATCTTCAATCACCAAAATCCTATATCTTATATTTTCCACAGCTATATCCTTTATTTTGCAAGGCACTCAAAATCCAAGTGTAGGTTAATTACGCCGAGTGCCTCCTTAAACTTTTCGTAGTCAAGCGGCTTGACCACATAACCATTAATACCGAATTTGAAGCTTTCAATTACGTCTTGTTCTTCTTTAGATGTCGTTAGCATAACAATAGGGATTTTTCTTAGTTTTTGCTCAGCTTTAACGACTTTCAGAAATTCGATGCCATTCATCTTCGGCATATTCAAATCCAAAAAGATAACACAGGGTTTTTCATCGTCCTCATTTCTTAAATACTCCAACGCTTCTTGACCATTAGTGAAATGAACTAATGAATTTACAATCTTTAAGTTGTTAAGTAACCGCTCAACTACCATCACATCTACATTATCATCTTCAACAAGCAATATTGGCTTGGAGTTCTGCATTATCTACAACCTCGCTTTTTTGCTTTGGTAAGGTAAAAAAGAACGTACTTCCTTGTCCAACTTTTGACTCCACCCAAATCTTACCACCATATAACTCGACGATTTTTTTCACCACGGTAAGACCTACACCGGTGCTTTCAAATTCGTCCCGTGGCGATAATGTCTGGAACATCTGGAAGATTTTTTCGAAGTGTTTTTCTTCGATTCCCGGGCCGTTATCGGTAACACCAAATTTCCAGAAGCCGTCTTCATCATCAAAACTGATTTTTATCTGACCGTGCGGTTTATCCATATATTTTATAGCGTTGCTGAGCAGATTCTCGAATACCTGCGTAATGCGGGTCTTTTCACACGTGACTGTAGGTAGTTCATTTTCTACAGTAATTTCAATGTTTTCCGGCGGGGTAACCATATCAATAACATTCGAGATAAGCTCATTCAGATTCACCTGAACCTGTTCTTCTTTTACCCGCCCTACTCTGGAATACTCAAGCACGCCATCAATCAGGTTATGCATCCGTCCAACGCGCGCCAAAAGCAAACTTATCTGCTCTTTACCTTTCTTTCCAAGTTTATCTCCATAATCGTCTGATATCCAATCGGCTAAGTTTTTAATCCCTCGCAGCGGTGCTTTCAAATCATGAGAGACAATGTAAGCAAAATCTTTTAGTTCCTGATTGATACTCTCAACTCTTTGATTAGTGCTTTTCAGTTCCTGTATAAGTTGGGCCTGTTTTTCTTCTGCCTGCTTGCGTTCGGTAATATCGCGGGCTACAGCTACCATATAACTTTTCTTGCCCTGGTCTATAAACTTGACGTTTATTTCTACAGGAAAGACTGTCCCGTCTTTGCGCCTATGTTTGTCTTCCAAAACCAAGTACTCTTTGTTCCGGACATCCTTTGTATATTCGGTCCATGAGGCGTCATCTGGCGTAGATTCCTTGATGTCTTTAGCAGTCATATCGAGAAGCTCTTCTCGCGTATATCCCAAACTCACACATGCTCTGTCGTTTACATCAAGAAACCGACCCCATTTAGGCTCTACGACGAAAATACAATCGTTCGACTGGTCTATTAAATCCCGAAATAATCGCAGCCTTTCGTCAGCTTGTTTAAGTTCTACGATTCTACCAAGTTGTTCAGCTACCGCATCCAACAAATCTCGTTCTTCTTTAAGAAAGGGGCTTTCCTTACCTTCTTGTTGTTTTGCAAGGCAGTAAATCTCAATAGTTCCTGTTTTGTTTCCTCGCACCTTAATCTGAGCACCCTGGCTCAATTCACTTTTGCTGAAATTGTCTGTTGTGTAAAGTACACCATCAAAAGTGATTCTTGCACAAGTAACATCAGGATACTGATATGCGTTACGAATCAGTTCAGTCGTCTCCTGAAGTATTTGCTCTAATTGGACATTCGGACGATTAACAAGCTTAGATAGACCGTAAAAACAATTAAGATGCTTAACCCGCTCCTGTAATTTTCTCTGGTCCAAAGGACTATTAGCAATTTCCGCTTCGAGTTTTAAGTTAGTGGATAATAGTTCCGCCGAGAGCTTTTGCACCCTTTCCTCAAGACGTGCTGTGTAGCGCTCAAAATGTTCTTCGGTGTCTAATCTCTTTTTCCTTTCATCGGTTGCATCCTTCAGTTCTACAACAGGTCCGAATAAAACACTGTGGGAAAAAAATCCAAGGACAATTCCAACGAAAATGGCAATTAAAGTGTTGTAAATAACTGTATTACCGATGTTCTTTTGTGACAACCAGTAAATAGCGGCAATACTTGCGATAAATATTATCGCAGCAGCAATTATTTTAATTATATTTTTTATCCCCATCTTTTACCTTGATTTTACCGGACAGTTAAACATTAATAGCTCATCTAATAATGAAAAAACTGACCGCTTCGGCCAATTATACGCAATAAAGCTAAACTCTGAATAAAATATATCGGTGTAAGTAAACTAACACTTTTTCAAATAAAACCGGTGTTCTCTTTCTTTTTTTTGTGCGGCGATTGTATAACGCTTTTGCTGACCTTATCGGCTTAGATTTTAACCTGCATAGGTATTCAATATAAAAACTTGCTGCTTATCGGACGAAAAATTCGTTTGCAACAGACGAGCGCAGTTCTACCCGTTTATTGACTTTTTGGCATTCGTAGTGGTTTTGAATAGAGTTTTGATTGGCTTCTAAACCTGTCCCAGCAATTCCGGATAGACCTACCTCCATTTCAGATAAATCCAATAGCAGCATAGCATCAGCAATTTAGTTTGTAAGTTTTCTGCAAGTTTCAGGATTTAACTGCTATAACTTATTCCGTTGTCGAATTTTATTATTAGCCGCGATTCAAAACGAAAGGACAGGGTATTGAAGGTAGCTTTCGTGATGACATTTAAGGTATTTTACTTTTAAATCCGACCCAAAAAGTGTATAATTAGCTTCTGAAGACTATTATCGCAGCGGCAATTAACTGGTACAACGCATATTAAGCTTGTTCCTTATAATGTGGTCTAAACACAATACAAACGATATAAGTCGGCGTGATTTTCTAAAGCTTATGGGAGCAGCAGCATCGATGTTTTTGCCTGTAAGCTGCAGTAAAAGGAGCCGACAACCTTTGAAAAACAAAACTGATGTAGCCCACATCATCCTAATATCTATGGACACCACTCGAGCAGACCATCTTGCTTGTTATGAACATCCGTTTATTCAAACACCAAATATCGATGCTCTCGCTCAGGAAGGTATGCTCTTCGAGCAGCATATCAGTGCTGCCTCCTCAACATTGACATCCTTCACGTCTCTGATGACGGGGACATATCCACATACACACGGTGTCCCTCGTAACGGATTCCTCGTCGATGATAAAAATATCATGCTGGCTGAAAGCCTCAAAAAAGCAGGTTTTATGACTGCTGGCTTCATCGGAGCAACGGTCCTTGATGCAGAGTTTAACTTTGACCAGGGATTTGACACATACAATGCCGATTATGATTTTTCCGTCAAAATGGCAATGGCAGATAGGGCCCAACGGCGAGCCGAAAGCGTTACGGATTCCGTCCTGAGATGGCTCGAACAAAGAAGCTCATCAGCAACGAAAGAAAACGGTAGGAAGCAACGACTTTTTCTTTTCGTTCATTATTTTGACCCACATCTGCCTTACGATGCACCTTTGCCATTTGGGAGAATGTATCGCAAGAAAGGCACTTCCTTTGATAGTTCAATGGAAGCAGCGCGGCAGGCACGTGAGTTGCTTGCAAAAACAAATTCTCAGGATGCACAGGAGGTAGCGAATGCATATCACGCTGAATACTGTGCTGAAATCACCTATTGTGATTATCACATCGGCCGACTGCTTGAAGGCTTAAAAAAACACGGCATTTTTGATAAAGCACTAATAATTCTTACAGGCGACCACGGCGAGACAATAAATGAACATTTCAATAAAATACAACACGGCAGAAGCGTTTATGACACGGAAATTCGTACCCCACTTATTATAAGGTTTCCTGCCGGGCAATTCAGGGGCCGGCGTATTTCGCGGCTGGTTTCAAACATTGATATAGTGCCAACGATAAATCATTTGCTCGGCCTGCAAGATAATGAGTATATTGAAGGTCAAAGCTTCGCCGGTCTGATTGATGGTCCATTAGGTCCGCGTAGCCCGGTTTTCTCCGAGGCGACACAACCATGGTGGAATAGCAGATTTGACAATGACCCGCTCTGGCCCAATCGTGGCAAATACCAATGCATCCGTACACTCAGGCACAAGTATATGTTCCGTCTTCCCGACCGTAAATTCGGCTTTTACGACTTGCAGAACGACCCAATGGAGCAGAATAATCTGCTCAGAAGTATACCGGTATCTGAAGCCGATATCGTAGAATCCCTGCGAAGCGAACTGGAAGACTGGCGTAATGATGTACGTCTGATTGCTTTGCCAAAACAACTGGATTCAGAAAAAGCGACACAAATGCTCAGAAGTTTGGGATATGTCAGATAAGTATTTGACAAATGAATAATATTTATGGTATAATTAAATGTAAGGCAGAAATAGTCAAGAAAAGCAAGGCAAAACGCAACAAAACTAATTAAGCTGATAATTCGTATTCGATTTAGGAAATGAAAACAAAAAACGAATTAAATAGACGTGATTTTTTGAGTTTTTTAGGTGCGTCAGCCCTATCGGCGGTTCTGCAGGGAGGCTGTGGCAAAGAAGATAATTCAGCAGATAAATTATTTAAGCGCACCAAGCCGACAAACCTGAAAGTGCTGGTCATCGGGATTGACGGGGCAACGTTGGATATTATCGAGCCGATGGTCAAAGCCAGCAAACTGGGCCAGTTTAAACACCTGATGGATACCGGAACTTATGCCAAACTTCGCTCACAAAAGCCTATGTTATCACCGGCGCTCTGGACAACCATTGCAACAGGCCATAATCGCAACAGACATAATATCACACATTTTCTTACCCCCACCAGCTACGGCAGCCAAACGCCGGAATTGATTTCTACTCTGGACCGCAAGACAGTTGCCTTGTGGAATATTGTTAGCTGCTTTGGGAAAAAAGCAGGTGTGATAGGCTGGTGGGTTACCTGGCCGGCAGAGTCTGTACCCAGCTACATAGTATCCGACCGAGCTGCTCATAGCCGCTGGAGAACCTGGACAAACAACAAAGAAAATACGCATCTAACATTTCCATCTGGATTATTCGAGCAGATTAAGCACCTTGTTGTTAATCCAATTAATCCACCGATGGAAGAAATCGAAAAGTTGGTTGAGCTAACCGATACAGAAAAAGCAGAAATGCTCGCTGCAAAAAAACCAATTTTTGCACATGGACTAAGCGTCTCCAAGTTCGGCTATTGTGCTCAGCGCAGCTACGAGTCCATTGCCCTGCATATGCTCGAGAGAGGCCAGCCTGATATGAGTATGATTTTCTTGATAGCAGTTGACCCCATTTGTCATACCTTCTGGCATTATTATAAACCGGAGCAGTTTCCGGGAGGAATTGAAATAGATAAGGCCCGAAGATTAGGAAAGTTCGTCCCTGCAATCTACGAACACAATAACCATTATTTATCAAAGCTCTTACCAAAAATCGATGTTAATACGGTTGTCATAGTAGCTTCCGACCACGGTTTTCAAGGCTCTGGCCGTCTTCCCGGCCAGACAAACATAGTGGACTACCGTCCATTAGGTATAAATCGTATCGAGAAGCTCCAAAGACCGGTCACTGTAGGTATGAGCGGTATACATCACATTGACGGAACTTTTATAGCTACCGGCGGGCCAATTATACCTGGTGCGGAGTTTAGGACCCAGCCGTCAATTGCAGATGTCACCCCTACCATTTTGGCTTTGTTGGGGCTGCCGGTGGGTAAAGATATGGCAGGTCGCGTGCTGGAAGAAATTATCGAACCAAAGTTCCTTGCCGAACATCCGGTTAACTACGTTGATTCGTATGAAAATTACATTAAGCACCAGCAATTTGAAGGCGTGGTAGACGTGGCTGAAGATAAACAGCTTGAATACCTGCGGTCGCTCGGTTATATCAAATAATCAACTGCTGAACGATTAATAAACACAATTTATAAGCTAATGGCTGACTTTTTCATCATTTCACATAGCCGAGGGAACGCAGCCTTTCTATCTCATCAGGGGTAAGTGAAGGGGGCCTCGCTTTAAGATGCTTTTGAGAAAGTGTTTGCAAAATCAATTTCAAATCGGACATCATATCATTACACCGCTTAGGGTGTCTATTAGCTAAATTTTCTTGTTCCTTAGGGTCGCTGCGCACATCAAATAATTGGACCTTTGGCGAAGAAGATTGAATTATAAGCTTCAGACCGTCTTTGCGCCAGCCAGTACCGCTTGGTCCCCACATATTTCCCTCGCTGAGAACGGAACGGTCAGCTTCTTGTTTTCCATCCATCAGGGGAACAAGGCTTCGACCGGTAAATGCAGGTTCAGCAGCAATACCGGCAAGTTCGCAAACTGTAGGGGCGATGTCAATTAGGCGAACAGTAGTTTGGATTCTGACCGAACCTCTTCTTGTCCCCTCGCTATTTTCCTTTTCAGGGTTAATAGTGCAACTGCGAATGAGCAAAGGGACATGCAACAGTTCATCATACAAGGTATGGCCATGCTCAAAACCGCCGTGGTCGAGGAACTCCTCACCGTGGTCGGAAGTTATGACAATAACCGTGTTTTTGTCAAGACCTCTTTTAGAAATGCCCTCTATCAGTTCTCCTACTTCCGAATCGACGTAGGCAACCTCACCGTTGTGAAGCTTTTCTAACCGGGCAATTTTATCAGAACCAAGTTTGGTTTTGTTCCGCCGGAATTCTATAATATCGCGCCTCGTGCCGAAGATATAGTCTGTAG
>Ga0111206_120_pt1 | contig 26288 bp, 22 predicted proteins | sample DeeMarSWOR152_54_FD_80376 | JGI IMG/M metagenome (GOLD analysis project Ga0111206, IMG submission 80376) | Coxiella sp. DG_40 | reverse complement strand
AAACCGAGCTAAATGAAGTCGAGAAAACAATGATTTCCGTATCCCGCAAATATGTAGGCGAAGAAAATCCCGGCACCGCTGCTGTATTGGAAGCTCTCACCACCCTTGAAGAAATTAGAAACCGCTGTGCGCTGCTGCGTGTACTGGGTGGAATCGGGGATAGCAAAGGTCTCGACGCATTGCGCAAAGCGTTAGAAGATGATAACACAGAAATACAACTCACGGCTGTTCGTGCGTTGAGCGATTGGCCAAATGCCGAGGCGATAGATGACCTGCTGAAAATAGCCGGTAACACCTCCGACGAAACCAAGCGGGCGCTGGCATTTCGAGGTGTGGTACGGCTGATTGGACTTGATAGTGAGCGTTCGGCAAACGAAACAGTTAAACTTTATAAACAAGCAGTGAACCTGGCCTTGAACGTAAGTGAAAAGAAAATGATGTTGTCCAAGCTATCTAATGTCGAATCTTTTGCTGCGCTGTATCTGGCCTCTGATTATCTAAAAGATGCAGAGCTGCAGCAGGAAGCCGCTGTTGCAATGCTCAAAATCGCCGAGTCAACCCGAAATACTCATCCCCAGCAAACTAAAATACTGTTGAGGATGATTATCCAAACGGTAAAGAACGATTACTTACACCAACAAGTTCAGGAATTGCTAAACAAAATCGAATAAATTTTTTGGTTATTGCTTTTTTGAATTATATAATACAGTTTGTTCTATAAGGGATTTTAATATGAAAAGCCAAAAAAGCATCAGAAAAGAACCTAAAAGGGAGATTTCTCGCCGTGATTTTATCGGCAGAGCCGCTGCAACTGCAATGGCGTTTACGATTGTTCCCCGCCATGTTTTGGGGGGCCGGCGTCATATCCCGCCAAGTGAAAAACTCAATATAGCCGGTATTGGTGTCGGAGGTATGGGCAACTCAAACCTCAAGAAACTCACCGATGAAAACATTGTGGCGCTATGTGATGTGGATGAGGAGTATGCAGCACCGGTTTTTAACAGTTTCCCCAATGCCAAGAAGTACACGGATTTCCGCAAAATGCTGGAAAAACAGAAAGATATTGATGCGGTTGTAATAGCCACACCAGACCATACTCACGCAGTAATTGCTATGACAGCTATGCAGATGGGAAAGCACGTGTATGTCCAAAAACCGCTGACATATTCGGTTTATGAAGCCCGCAAACTCACCGAGGCAGCCCGCAAGTACAAGGTTGCTACGCAGATGGGAAACCAGGGTCACTCGTGCGAGGGAGCACGCTTGATATGTGAATGGATATTGGATGGTGCAATCGGCCCGGTTTCGGAGGTTCACGCCTGGACCGACAGGCCTGTCTGGCCTCAGGGTATCGACAGACCCGAAGATATGCCTCCGGCGCCAAAGACGTTGGATTGGGACCTTTGGCTTGGCCCAGCACCATTTCGGCCTTATCATCCGGCTTATTTGCCTTTCAACTGGCGAGCCTGGTTTGATTTTGGAACGGGAGCGTTAGGAGATATGGCCTGCCATATAATGGACTCCGCTTTCTGGTCCCTTAAACTCGGTCATCCGAACAGTGTCGAGGCCTGCCATTCTTACGAAGTCCGTGAGATGTGGAAGAGAGTGGGCAATAAGGAAACTTATCCCAGAGCTTCCATTGTTCGTTACAATTTTCCTGCTCGTGGTGCTATGCCGCCGGTAAAGCTGACCTGGTACGACGGTGGGCTATTGCCACCACGACCGGAAGAGCTGGAAGAAGGCCGGCAGTTCGCCAAAGACGGCAGCGGCGCTATATTCATAGGAGCGAAGGGGAAATTATTGTCCGGCACTTACGGCGAAGGTCCCCGTTTGATACCGGAGGCCAAGATGCAAGAATACAAGAAGCCGGAAAAAACCCTCCCCAGAATACCTATGGGCTCCGACGGTCACGAAAAAGATTGGGCCAGAGCCTGCAAAGGCGGCGAACCAGCGTGCTCTAACTTCGATTACTCCGGACCTTTGACCGAGATGGTTGTGATGGGCAATCTTGCCATTCGTTTCCCAAGCCAAAAGCTCGAATGGGACGGAAAGAATATGAAGGTTACGAATCTGCCTGAAGCAAATGAATATGTCCACCGCCAGTACCGCTACGGGTGGACTTTGTAGTTCGATAAGCAGAGCACAAATACATAAAGAATTAGTTTTATAGAATCAGGAGAAACAAGATGTATAATGTAAAAGCATTGTTGGTGGTGATACTCTTATCGATAGGTACTTATGTGTGTGCAGGTGATATACCGACAGATTTTCACCCGGCAACAGATGTTTATGACGGCTGGAGGCTGGGGACTCAAGCATGGACGTTCAATCGGTTTACGTTTTACGAGGCTGTGGATAAAACGGCCTCTTTGGGTCTGGACTGGATAGAGGCATATCCGCACGGTCAGAAGTTGAGCGAGGAAAAGCCAGATATCATTTTTGGCCACGAAATGCCGGAGGAGATAAAACAAGAAGTCAAGCAGAAGCTAAAAGATGCTGGTGTAAGGCTTGTAAACTATGGGGTGGCAAATCTGCCTAACGACGAAAAGCAGTGCCGAAAGGCGTTCGACTTTGCTAAAGAGATGGGAATCGAGACGATTGTGGCAGAGCCGCCGGAAGAGGCATTTGACCTGGTCGAGAGATTATGCGAAGAATATCAAATCAGGGTGGCTATCCACAATCATCCAAAGCCATCGCACTACTGGAATCCGGATATGGTACTAAAGGCCTGCGAAGGACGCAGCAAACTAATCGGCGCATGCGCCGATACCGGTCACTGGGTCCGCTCAGGCATCAATCCCGTAGAGGCGCTGAAAAAGCTCGAAGGTCGTATCATAAGTCTGCACTTTAAGGATATCAGCGAGTTCGGCAAACGCGAAGCACACGATGTGATATGGGGCACAGGTGTAGGTGATGTCAAGGCGATGCTGGCGGAACTGCACCGCCAGAATTTCGAGGGTGTGTTCTCAATAGAGTATGAGCACAACTGGGAAAAGTCCCTGCCGGAGATACGAAAGAGCGTGGAATATTTCAATAAGATAGCAAGCGAACTGAAGCCAACGGGGTGGAGGGATTTGTTGGCCGAGGACCTGTCAAACTGCACCTATAAACCGAGAAGCTGGACGATGGACGACGGCGTGCTAACCCGCAAGGGCGGCGGTAATATCTGGACAAATGAAAAATTTGGAGATTTTATACTCGATTTGGAATTTAAGGTTGACAAAGGCTCCAACAGCGGAGTTTTCATCCGCACAGGTGACATCGCTGATTTTGTGCAAACGGGAATTGAGGTGCAGATACATGACACTACAGACGGGTCGCCACGTGGGGCCTGTGGAGCAATTTACGACTGTCTGGCGCCAAGCAAAAAGGCAGTAAAGCAACCCGGCGAATGGAACCACTACACTATTACCTGCAAAGCCAACAAAATATATGTGGTCTTGAACGGTGAACAGATAATCGATATGGACCTTGACCTGTGGACCGAGCCGCACAAGAACCCCGATGGTTCGCCTAACAAATTCAACACCGCCTACAAGGATATGCTGCGGATGGGGCATATCGGATTTCAGGACCATGGTGACGCTGTATGGTTCCGGAACATCAAGATAAAACCACTATGTAAGTAGTCGTATAAGACACAGCCTTGCAGGACACACGACAATCTTATACAATGCCACGGAATTTGGGTGGTTTAATTGTTTGAAAAAACCCGATAATAAGTTATATAATCAACCTGTAAATAAGGAATGCAATGAGCAGTCAAAAAATTCAAAAGGGTATAAACAGGAGAGAATTTCTACGTTCCACCGCAAGATTGGGAGCCGGTCTGGCCTTGGCATCCAAATCCTTTGGCCAGACGACAACTCCCGAAACAGATGACATATATGTGGCGCTGCTGGGTGCCGGCGCTCAGGGACAGGTGTTGTTGACGGCCTGTCTGAAGATTCCGGGCGTTCGTTTTAAGGCTGTCTGTGACATCTGGACCGACTACAATCAGAAACGCACCTCACGTCTGCTCCAAAAATACGGCCACGAGCACAATACATACATAGACTATCAGGAGATGCTCGATAAGGAAAAGGACCTCAATGCGGTGCTGATAGCCACACCTGACTTCTGGCATGCCGAGCATACTATCGCCTGTCTAAAGGCAGGGTTAGATGTTTATTGTGAAAAAGAGATGTCCAATACCCTTGAAGGCGCCTGCAGGATGGTGCAGGCTGCAAAAGAAACCGGCAAATTGCTACAGATTGGCCACCAGCGTCGCAGCAACCCGCGATATATTCACTGCTATAATAAACTTATAAAAGAAGCGAAGATTCTCGGCCGAATCACCACAATAAACGGCCAGTGGAATCGAGCTGCACACCCCGACCTCGGCTGGCCGAAAAAATATGCTATCGACCAGGCTACACTTGAAAAATATGGTTACAAGTCTATGCACCAGTTTCGAAACTGGCGGTGGTATAAGGGTCTGGGGGGCGGGCCGATTATCGACCTCGGCTCGCACCAGATAGATATTTTCAACTGGTTCCTCAATGCACGTCCCAAAGCCGTCTTAGCCGATGGAGGCACCGACTACTACGACAAAAATACCCACGAGTGGTATGACAACGTTATGGCCATTTACGAGTATGAAACCGAGGAGGGAACCGTAAGAGCGTTTTATCAGACAATAACCACCAACAGCAGCCAGGGATACTTTGAAAGTTTTATGGGTAACCAAGGAACACTATTGATATCGGAATCGGCCAGCAGGGGCGCGGTCTACCGCGAACCTTCGGCTCCTGAGTGGGACAAGTGGGTCAAGGCGGGCTTTTTAAACGAGCCTGTCAAACCAGCTGAAGAAGAACCCCAGACCGGCGCAGCTCTGGATGTGCGCGAAACTATGGAGCAGCCCGCCTATGAACTTCCGGTGAAAATGGACAAACTATACCATCAGCCACATCTGGAAAATTTCTTTGACGCAGTTCGCGGCAAAGCTAAACTTAATTGCCCCGCTGAGATGGGATACGAAACGGCTGTTACTGTATTGAAGGTCAACGAAGCCGTCCAGGCAGCACAGAAACTTAACTTCAAGCCGGAAGAATTTAAAATTTAGAGCTATAACTTCAGGTAGCAGATTTGAACGATAGCTTTGTTTAATATCCATACGCAGAGTAAAGGATTGCTCATACGTTGAGAAAAGGACTGATAGCAATATTCCTTTTGTGCTGGCTTGTGTCAGCTTCTCTCGCCGCCGGTAGTGTTGATGAGAAACTGCTCGGCGATGTCAGCGATGGAAGCAGAGCTACACCGGTACATCTTATCCCTCTGATTGATGAGCAAGGCGAAAAAATTTCCCCTGACGATGAGCCGCTTATGCCGCTTTCAATGCGCCAGACCTGCGGCTTATGTCACAGCATAGAAAATATCAGCAAAGGCTGGCACTTTAATACAACCGACCCGAACGTTACTCACGGTCGGACGGGACAAGCGTGGATATTAGTTGATGCTGGCACCTGTACGCAGATTCCCCTTTCATACCGACGGTGGCCTGGCACATTCAACCCTGCCGAACTCGGCCTTACTCCCTGGCGCTTCGTCGAGCTTTTCGGCAGACATACGCCCGGAGATGGAGCCGGAGAACTTGATACAGATAATCCAGATGAGATTATGCGCGCGTTTATATCAGGCAAGTTGGAAATTAACTGCCTTAGCTGCCACGATGCCGACCCTGCTCACAATCAAGCCGAGTATGCCATCCAGATAGCCCGCCAGAATTTTCGCTGGGCTGCGACGGCTACGTGCAGCTTCGCTTCGGTTAGCGGCTCAGCCAAAAATGTGCCTGATACCTATGACCCCTTAATGCCGGCTGTGCTGGATGACCCTAAGCTGGTTCCCCCTGCCGTAACGTATCGCAAAAACGCATTCGACCACAAGAAAATGGTGTTCTTCGATATTGTCAGAAAAGTGCCTTCCGAACGGTGTTATTTCTGCCATTCAAACAAGGACATAAAAACAGCCTGCCCGGAAAAGTGGATGACCGATGAAGATGTGCATTTGGCTGCAGGATTGACCTGCGTTGATTGCCACCGTAATGGCCTTGACCATAATATCACTCGCGGATATGAAGCTGAGTCATCGGTATCGACAAACCCGTTAGCAGCTACCTCGTCTTGTAAAGGCTGCCATCTAAGAGAGGAATCATCGACAACACCAACGGCTGGCCGGCTTGGCGCACCTGAGCCAAAACATCTGGGCATCCCACCAGTGCATTTTGATAAACTCACCTGCACTGCCTGTCATTCAGGCCCCCTGCCCGAGCAAAAAACCCTTCGGACAAAAACCTCACGTGCCCACGGACTGGGAACTCTCGGCATCAACAAATCGGATGATGTGCTTCCTCATATTATTTATCCCGTCTTTGCAAAACAATTAGATGGCAAAATTGCACCTCATAAGCTGGTTTGGCCTGCATTCTGGGGCGTGCTAAAAGACGAAAAAGTTACGCCAATGAATCTCGAAATTGTCAGGCAAGGTGCCGGAATTATCACTGGTAAAGAGCTGCCAAGCTCCGGTAACTGGCCAGCCTTAACTGAGCAAAAGATTACTGAAATCCTGGCTTTTGCATCTTCGCAAGCGCCAATCGATGGGGAACCTATTTACATCTGCGGCGGCAAAGTCTACCGCCTTGATGATTACACCAAGCTCACCACATCCGAACACGATGCGGCCAAGCCCTATCTCTGGCCTATTGCTCATGATGTCAGACCGGCCGCTCAGTCGTTAGGTGCTCGCCGATGTGAGGACTGCCATTCGACAAAACAGTCTTTCTTTTTCGGTGAGGTTGAGGTTGATAGCCCTATTGCCTCCGAAGAAGGTTCTGTCAAAACAATGATTGAATTTCAGGGTCTTAGACCTGTTTGCACAAAATTATTTGCTTTCTCATTTGTATTTCGTCCTTTGTTGAAGGTTGTGGCACTTGGCTCGTCCACAATTTTAGGTATGGTCCTGCTTTTATACGGACTGAAGGCCCTAATATGTATTGCAAAAGTGCTGGCTGGTAAGGAATAGCTTTTGTTTTGAGAAATGTAATTATGTTTCGCATAATTTCTATAATAGGTTTTTGGGTTGTCCTTGGCGGCATCTGCGGGCACTGTTTAGCTTCGGCAATATCTAAAGGATATCGATGGCGTCCGATTAGTATCCTGAAAACACTTGTTCATATATTTACACTACTGTTTTTAGAACAGAAGTTAAACTTCGCCGGGATTTTAAGAAAGCTGATTTATCTTTTGGCTCTGCTTTGTTTTGTGATTTTGGTAATCACCGGCTTTTATCCCGTTTTGATTCACGACGAGTATCTTAGCGGGTACTTGTTGATGCTGCACGCTACCTTCGCACCGGTTTTTGCAGCCTGTTTGGCAGTTTTAGCGGTTTTCTGGGCAGATAACTGTCGACTTGATAAGAACTATTGGCCGTGGCTGCAGAGAGTCCTTGGGCGAGAAGCTGTGAACAAAGCCGCCGTCGAAAAATATGAACTGCTGCAGAAAATATTCTTCTGGCTGATTGTCATACTGGCCCTGCCGGTAATTTTGTCGATTGTCTTGAGCATGTTCCCGCTCTTCGAAACAAAAGGACAGGAATTTCTTCTGAATACACACCGTTATAGCGCATTGCTGCTGGTGCTGGTTGCAATCGTGTATATCTACTTGCTAATCCGAACCAAAATGGAGAAACAATAGCCAGTTAGTTTAATAAGGATTTTTAAACTTATATAAAATGGAATTTATGTAAAGGAGTATAGAAAATGGAGAAAATTGTAGCTTTATTATGTGTATTTGGGTTAGGAATGTGCTTCTCGCTACTTGGGTCAATAAGTGTCAAGCTGATGCCGAGGCTGAAAATCGACACAGGTAAGTTTGGAACGCTCATTTCGAGCTTTATGTTCACCTGCGTTGTTGCATCGGTGATTGTCGGCATACTAATCGACTCGTGGGGTCACAAGCCTTTTGCTATCATCGGGTTCCTCCTATCGGCTCTTTGTATTTACATGATTGCCCGCGCCACGACATACGCTTCGGTTTTGACGGCCTGTTTCCTTCTGGGTATTGGTGCGATGTGCCTCAATGATGTAGGCAACACCCTTATCCCCGTGGTTCTGTTCGACGGAAAGAACGCATCGGCCGCCCTGAACCTCGGCAATACCTTCTTCTGCCTCGGTCTTTTTCTTACACCCTTGCTCGTAAGCTATTTTTTCCGGAAAACCTCGTATCTAAACGCCATAGCTGTGCTGGTGGTAATTATGCTGGTTCCTTTGATTTTCGCAATCCCGGCAAGAAACTACCCCGATGTTCAGGTCGGCTTTAAGGCATCGACCGCGCTCGAACTGCTTGTTCACCCGGCGGTGATTGTTTCTGCGCTGGCGCTGTTTTGCTACATCAGCCTGGAAGCATCGTTTTCCAACTGGATTGCACCATACAGCAAAGAGATTATTAGCAAAGACTTTCCCGCTCTATCTGGTGATGTCGCAGATGCCACATCGCAGCGAATGCTCTCGGTCTTCGCCATTGCTATGATGGTCGGTCGGCTCCTCGCCAGCCAGGTGCAGTTAATCACAGCGCAAGGAGCCCTTATCATCCAAGTAATGGCCTTAGTGGCCGCCGTGGTTATCTTTGCAATGACCAAGAGCGGCGCAATCTGGACGAGCATGCTTATCGCCTGTGCAGGTCTGGCTTTTGCACCGTGCTTTCCGACAACTGTGGGAGTTACATTCGCCAAGTTCAGTCCTGAGGTCTACGGCAGCATCTTTGGAATTATCTTCGCCGTGGGTTTACTCGGAGCAGTGATTGTTCCCAAAGCTATCGGCAATCTGGCAAAGGGCTCGTCGATTCAGAAAAGTTTAAGGCTGCTGACCCTCATCTGCTTAGCTTTGGTCGTCCTGGCGATGATTCTGGGCCAGCTCTAAAAGCCTGAATAAAGTGGTTTTAAAAACATAGTTCGATAAATTCCTCAGCAGGGCAGGGATTTTATAGTTCCTGCCCTTTCTGATATTAGGCCGTTGCAGACAAAGCGGTGCTCCGCAAGGGCAGGTTTTGATTGTTTGACAATAAAATCTGAATGTGTTAAAATATATAAAATTCATAAGTCGAACAGAATTCCGAATTTCCGAGGTTAAACAGAAATGATGAAGGAAGATTTTAACGCGATTGTAAAGGTCTATGCCCTCGTGTTGCTGGCAATTATGTTACTGTCTGTTCCATCCTGTAAAAAATCGCCCACGAGCAGCTCATCTGAAGAAACAAAACAGCAAAGCACAGATAAAGCTAAAGCCGAAGCTGACAAAACTGATACATCCCCCCCTGAATTGGTGCCGCTTGATATCAAACTGCCTAAGCCAATGTTCGTGGGCACGCCGCAGAACATCCGCGTCCCTAATCTTGAGAAACCTCTAGGCAGGCCACGTCCGCCGTTTCTGGCACCTGCCGGGGCAGAAAATGTCGCCTTTGGAAAACCGGTCACCAGCAGCGATGAAGAACCTATCATTGGCGAGATTGAAATGATAACCGACGGAGATAAAGAGGGCACTGATGGAAGCTACGTTGAATTAGGGCCTTTCCTACAAAACATCACTATCGACCTTGGAGCCGAGTATGAAATATACGCAATTTTGTTCTGGCATTACCACAAGCAGGCACACGTTTATTTCGATGTCGTAGTGCAGGTCGCTGATGACCCTGATTTTATTAACAATGTCAGAACCTTGTTCAATAACGACCACGACAACTCTTCCGGTTTGGGCATCGGTTCCGATATGCACTATGTCGAAACATCCGAAGGAAAACTTATCGACGCAAAAGGCACAAAGGCCCGTTATGTTCGTCTACACAGCAACGGCAACAGCAGCAACGACCTAAACCACTATATAGAAGTGGAAGTTTTTGGCAAACCTACAAAATGAATTGTCCGCGAAAATGTTGCTTACCTCTTCTGGCTGCAACAATAGCGGCTATTATGCTGCGCCTGCCGCACCTCGAGCAGCGTCCTATGCACGTCGACGAGGCAGTTCACGCTGTCAAGTTCGGACAGTTATTAGAAAAGAATTTCTATCGATATAACCCCCACGAATACCACGGGCCAACACTCAATTATTTTACTTTAATCCCAGCCTGGCTAAGCGGCGCTGCCGAATTCAAAGACCTTAGCGAGTTTACCCTGCGCATCGTGCCGGTTTTTTTTAGCCTGCTGCTGGTACTGATGCCTCTGCTTTTCGTCAATGGAATCGGATGGCCGGCAACGATTATAATCATCGGGCTGACTGCTACTTCGCCAGCATTTGTTTTCTATAGTCGCTACTACATCCACGAAACGCTTCTGGTTTGTTTTACCTTTGGAGTAATCGTTTGCGGCTACCGTTATACTCAAAACAAAAATCTCAAATGGGTCTTACTATGCGGAATCTTTCTGGGATTAATGCACGCAACCAAGGAAACCTGCATCATCGCTCTTGGTTCGATGCTTTTGGCTCTTTTGTTTACCCTGATAATCCAGCGAAATGATAGTATCCTAAATACCATCAAGACAATAATACCCCGGCATATAATCGTAATGATTGGAGCTGCTCTGATAATTTCTGCTCTGTTTTACTCATCTTTCTTTACAAATCCACACGGAATCATCGATTCCTTTGTTACTTATACAGCGTATTTCCAGCGAGCTTCTCAAAACCAATTGCATATTCATCCCTGGTATTATTACCTCGATATACTTACATGGATGGAAGGTTTTGAAAAATTAACGTGGAACGAAGATTTCATCGTCGTCTTAGCCGGAGTCGGTTTTATAGTCGCGATGACTAAAAAAGGTATTTCTCCTGCTAATTATAATCTGTTAAGATTTCTCGCTTTTTATACCCTGATAATGACGATTATATATTCGGCAATTCCCTATAAAACCCCCTGGTCTATGCTAAGCTTTCTGCACGGTATGATTTTGCTGGCTGGTATCGGATGTGCAGCGTTGATAAAACTCTCGACCGATAAGTGGCAAAAGGTCCTTTTAGGTTTTATTCTGGCTATAGGCTTGACAACGCTACCTGTTCAGGCATACTTAGGCAGCTTTCATTATTATGCCGACCCATCAAACCCTTACGTTTACGCTCATACTGGCACGGATGTCTTTAATATAACCAGGCAAATTGAAGAAGTTGCTCAGGCTAACGCCGATGGTCATAACATCCACATTCAGGTTATCTGCCCCAAGGATGATTACTGGCCTCTTCCCTGGTACTTGCGCTCGTTCCCCAACGTCGGTTGGTGGAATGACGTTGACCAAAACGTCCCGGCTGCACCGATTATCATCGCTTCGCCGAGTGTTGAGCCTGCACTTATAAAAAAGTTATATGAATTGCCGCCACCGGGAAAGAAGAACCTATATGTGCCTCTTTTTGACTCGTATACGGAACTGCGACCGCAGGTGGAACTACGCGGATTTATAACAAAGGATTTGTGGGACAACTACCAGCAACTACAATCGCAGCCGGTCCAACAAATTCCCACAGATAAAAAATGACCCAGCCAAAACCTGATAATGTCTTTGTCAGAAGTAATTGGGATTTAATCTCCGGAATGCATCACTTTTCACATCAGGCTATGGCAACCATTTTTGAAATATTCATTATCCATACCGATGCAAAGTATGCCGAACAAGCCGCCTGGGCAGCTTTCGATGAGCTTGATAGACTCGAAGCCGAACTTAGCAAATTCATTGAAAACAGCGACATCTCCCGTATTAACAACCTCACTACTAATCAGCCTCTTCAAATTGGTCTGCCGGCCTTTGAGTGTTTGCAGCTTTCCACACTTATTTGTAATGAAACGAACGGAGCCTTTGATGTTACTATTGGCTCTCTTCTGGACTACTGGCTTAATGAAGATAAGACCATCCGCTGCCCCTCTGAAGAAAAGCTGGCTCTTGCACGAAAGCAAACCGGCACTAAACTTTTCAAATTAGACGAAGCCAACCATACAGTTCAGCTACTGACAAGCCCCCTGCAACTTGACCTCGGAGGCATCGGCAAGGGCTACGCCATTGACCAGATGGCCAAGCTTTTGGATGACTGGGATATTGATACCGCCCTGATTCACTCCGGCTTCAGTTCGGTTTTGGCAATCGGCGCACCGCCAGATACAAAGGGCTGGCCTCTTACGTTAAGCAATCCCCCCAACCACAAACAGACTTTAGCTTATCTCTACTTGCAGAACCGGGCTGTGAGCGGCTCAGGTCTGCAGAAAGGTCAACATATCATAGACCCCCGTACGGCCCGGCCCGCTGAGGGTAAAATTGCTGCTTGGGCCATTGCCACCAACGCTGCAACAGCCGATGCTCTTTCCACCGCCTTTATGGTTATGTCCCCCGATGAAGTCAAGCAATACTGCACGAACCATCCGAATGTATCAGCTATGGCCGTGATACAAGAACAGGGCAAAAACAAAGGGAAGATTTTACGCTGCGGCTGTTGGAAAGAGGATACACTATTAAAATAGTAATACACCCACTTGTTCGCAATTGCACAGGCTGTGTTTTATTCTTCAGACAAGATTCGCTTAATCGTTATTAGCTCACGAAGGATACGCCATAGATTCTGAGTCGGCGACAGCCGACTATCGCGGTCGCAGGTCCACTCGATGGGAAATTCTTTTATCCGATAACCTTGTTTCAGAGCTCGCATTACGATTTCCACATCAAACATAAAACCATCGGTGATACACTGACTATATAATTTCCGAGCAATATCACCCTGATATATCTTAAAGCCGCATTGTGTATCAGTAAATTCAGCAGGTATTTTCATTCCATAAATCACAAACCAGTGGAAAATCACCGCACAAATCCGCCGATACCAGCTCTGGCCTTTTTGAATCTTACTTTCCCGCAGTTTTCTCGACCCATTGGCTATATCACACGTCCTGCCTTTCAATAATTTAAGTCCATCGAGAACGTTTTCATAGGGCACACAACAGCCGCTGTCGGCAAACATAACAAATTCACCGCTTGTCTGCTTTATGCCTGTCCTGATGGCATAACCTTTACCCCGATGTTGCTCATTGCGAACGACTTTAAGTGAAACTCCCGAAGGCAGATACCTAAAAGCCGCTTTTGCAGCCTCACTCGTTGCATCCCTGCTGCCATCATCGACTACGATAATCTCTCCTGTGAAATTATTAGCTGCTAAAAACTCCCCTGCCTTTTCAATGTCCCGAGCAATCTTCTGACTTTCCTCAAATACCGGTATAACAATAGATAAATCCATCTGATTTGCTTCTCGACTATAATACAAAAAGAGGGTTCTGCTTGTTTTTTACAGCTTCTCTAATCAATAAGCATATCAAAGCGTAAAAACAGTCCCATCGAACTTAACAATGAAGCTCAGGTAAACCTGCTTCCATATCAAAAGAAAATAAAAAGTGGTGAAGGTCCTGCTAAAAATATCACTGCTCAAGGTTATTCCCAGCCAATTCAGTCAGCCGAGTTGAGAGCCTCTGGATTTGCTCATTAAGTCGCGTTACTGCCTTTGCATTGCGCTGCTGGATGGTTTCAAGGTCTCCCCTGGCCAAGGTAAGCTCATCTTGAACAGCTCTTACTTCCGCTCTGGAATTCGCCAGCTCATTTCTCAGACGTTTGAGCTCCGCTACGGAGCTATTCAGCTCAGTTTTAACTCGTTCAAGTTCTGTCCTTGTGTTGTATAACTCATTTTTCGTTCGTCCGAGTTTTATTCCGGACTCGGCCAACTGGTTTTGCAAGGCTTCGGCACGCTGATTGGCTTCTGCAGAGTCGCTGAGAGATTGTTGAACGCTCGCATATGCCTTGTCAATTTTTGCAAGCTGAACTTTCCGACCCATATAAAACCAGATATTGATAAGGAAAGCTGCCAAAAGAAATGGAAGCGAAAAAAGTGCAATAACCTGCCAAGTGCGCTTCGACCTAGCCTGCGCCGCCAAGAAAGCATCAAGCGAAAGCTCTTCAACTTGTGGTGCCTGGATTGATTCAGGCGTTTCTTTTTTGGTTTCGACCGATTTATCAACAGGCTTGGGAGATTTGATGGTAACTCTGGGAGTATCAGGGTTTTTAACTCTGTTTTTCTTTTGCAAAATCGGGTCTTCAGGAGTTACCTTTTGAACAAATTCAGCTATCTTTTTGTCTTGAATTACCCTATTAGCCGGATGTCTTTTTTCAGCGGCAGTTTCAGACATGCCGTAAAGATACAGGCTTAGAGGGACATCGACAACGAACGTTTTGCCTTTGTATTTCCTTATCTGGATGATGCCCAGCTTTCCACACTCCTCAACAATACCTCTTGAGACACCCTCGCGTGTTGCATATTCATCGATCGGCAAAAGAGACCTTTTAAGGTGCAAAATCGGCCTGTCTTCCTGCGAAATCATTCCCTTTGTGGCTGTTTCCATCTTCAGTCCTTGTTATAAATACACCGACGATTATGTATATTTTCGGCCTTTCTGAACAATCTTCTTGAATAATACACAGGTTCAATAAGCGGTGATAACACGTTTAATCTGAATATTTCGTCGATTCTGAGGTATTTACAGTGTGAAGGTTTTACTGTTTGATTTTGACAAGCTCTCAGGGGCCGACCCAATGAACTGTCAGGGTTTGCGCGGCAGTATATGTGCCAGCATTGGCTAATTGACCGGTGTAATTGCTTGCCTTGACAGAAAGCGTTACTTTTACATCGTTGTCATCCGGGATATGGGTAACATAAGCAGGCGTGATTAGAAATGAATCGTAACTGGTATAACTAACTATTGAGCCACCCGTCTTGTTTATTCCATTTCCATCAAACTTCAACTTATACTCTGTGTATAAGCTGTCGCCCCCGGGTCCGGTAAGTCTGGCTGCATCGGTATTGTCGGCGGAGATTTCCGCATCACCGCTGGTAAAGAGCGTGACCTCTGATTCTCCCTCGGAGACACCATTTTGCGTAGTAATGTTAGCCAATGTAATCGGCCCAAAATTACTCTCCCAATACATAAAACCCTGGCTCATAAGCAAGCCGGAGCAAATCAGGATAACGCAAACAGACACAATGACTTGAACTACTTTCAAATCCATTTTATTGCGGGGACTCCATACACAGAGACTTACGTTCCTTATCTATGTCGAGCAAATTTTGGACAGGCTGATGTTGCACATCGAGCAGATTAGCTACACCCCTTAAAGCTTCAAGCTCCTCGGCTACATCGAGCAAGACATGCCGCCCGGAAAAGGAAATTCCTCCTTCATCACTTATGTCAAGAGATTTCTGCTGAGGCTGCTGCACATCAAGCAGAGCAATTATCTCCTGCAGACACTTGAGCTCTTCTTCTACGCTGAGAGAATTACGGCAATCTTGGTGTTGCGTCTCAGGTGGTGTGACTGCCTCCTGCACATGTTCAAACTCTTCTTCAGCGCTGAACGATTTTTCCCTATTCTGAAGGTTGTTATCAAGTGGAGTAACCGTCTCCCATAAATTGTCAAGTTCTTCGCTGGAATTGAGCGAGTCGGCACTATTGGAAAGGGCAACTTCTCCATCCTCCATCAACCGAGGAGTAATAAAGATTACCACTTCCTTTTTCACCGTAATGCTTTCTTTGGATTCGAATATGCCACCAACAAGGGGAATTGAACTAAGAAGGGGCACTCGTCTGTCATTGCTGCGCTCCTGAGTCTCGATGAGACCTCCTATAACTATCGCATCACCTTCCTTGACGCGGACACAGGTTTCAGCCTTTCGGCGTCGAATTATCGGCAGGTCTCCTGAAACATTGCCCTCTATCTGATTCTGGCGAGAAGTCACATCGCTAACTTCGGTAAGCACATCGACCGTAATATCCCCATCATCACCAATTTGTGGTGTTATATTCAGGAGAACGCCGGATTTGATTACCTCAAGCTCCGTTCGCAGCGTCCCAGCAGTTCCGTAGAGGTCTGTAACGATGGTAAAATATTCGTCAAGAGAAATCTCTATTGCAGCCTTTTGTCCATTGAGCGTGGCAACACGTGGCCGGGACCTTATACTGGCTTTCTTCTCGCCGACCAGCGCTCGAAGAGTCATAAGCAGGCTCGTGAATTCCCTTGCCGGCACGCTCGTATAACGCGCTATGCCGGTAAAAGCTGCCAGGCCTCGTTCCATACTTAAGACATTGTGGCGGTCGGAGTATTCCCAATCCAAGCCGAATTCCTCGCTGGCTTCTTCCTGAAGCTCCACAACAAGCACCTCCAGAACCACCTGAGGCTGAGGTATATCGAGCCTGGCAACAATCTCCATTATGCGATTCATAATTTCGGGCACTGTATAAACCAGCACCTCATTTGGTCTTTCCCCGCTGGATACATACTGCTGAACAGACCGAGGAAGTGAAGATACCAGGTGCCTTGCTGTTATATATTTCAAATAGAGCCGTTTGGAATTTGCGATTTCCAAGAAACTCGGACACGAAGGGTCTCCACAACTGACGAGATAGAACCGCTCGCTTTTCGGATAAATGAAAAGCCCTCGCCCTGCAACAAGCTCGCGCAGACACTCTTGCAGCGTCTTTCCTGAAGCAGCATCGAGAGAAATCAGCGGGTCGGGCACATGGGGACACAGGGCTATAACCACACCTGTCTCTATCGATATGTCACGGAATACCTGCGTCAGCGGCACATCGACCCAGAGGTTATTAACCATTATCCCCTTGCCGCTCAGCTCTTCAAACGCCCCTGTTTGCCTTCGGATGTCTCCGTTAAATTGCTCGCCAATAACGGCACCCTGGGCTAAACAAAACAGCAGTGTAAACAGCACTGCTGCCGTTAGCTTCCCCGGCATTTGTATTTGTCTGGCCATCAATGTAATCATACAACACAATCACTTATGTGCCGCTATACGAACAGCTTTATTCACCGCAACACTAACCGGAATCTTGTGCCGTTCAACATTACTTTTGCCATCAACTTCTAAACCGGAGCGTTCCACCTCCATATGTAGAGTTCCTTTATATTGGCCTGGTTGAGCATCCAATGGTATCCTGACCGAACAAACAGCACTTCGTCTCATATTCGGACCGAGGGCAAGCTCATCTGATTCGAGTTCCAGCCAACCTTTCGGCAGCTCTTCCTCTTCGAGGCGATAACGAATAGAGACAGTGCTCAAACCCCTATTGGCAACCACAAATTGGGCAGTGGTGAAACGCCCGGGAGTTAGATTCAAACTAAGCTCTTTCGGCTCAAACTCCAATGCCTGTATATCGCTATCTTTAAAGTTCTCGACCCACCTTCGGGACAATTCTTCACTTACCGAAAACTCCATATCTCGTGTTACTTTACGCCCGTACTTTGAGTCCAAATCAAAGAACACTCGCATTTTGTATTGTCCGGGCGGCAGCGGCTGCGACATTACACCGGTAAACAGGCGACTGTGACCGGGAAAGATTCGTCTGCGACTTGTGTATAACGGAATAGAAGCAGACCGACGCCAACTATCGGAATACAGAAATGCCTTTCCACTTGCCAGAAAGGCCACTAATCCATCGTTTTTCAACTCTGCGCTGACTCTAAATGCGCCTTTGTTCTCATCTTCCTGAACATCTTCCTGCCATACGGATTCTTCAGTAAGGATTTCTTGCTGCTCAATTTCAGGCATAGCCACATATGCATCAATAATACTTGCCCGTTCAATATAATTTCTCCGTGCTACGTGCACAAACACTCCGGATGCGGTCTGCAAATTTATTCTTACACCCTTCTCGTGATTTTCCGGGTTGACCAGTCGGACCATAAAAGCAGCCCAGTAGTCTCCGTCAGCATTTACAGGAGCTGAGACCATCGCATTAATCTCTTTGGACTGGCCAGGCTCGAGGACAAATTCACCGGCATTGAAATTAATCCACTCAACAGCCGAGCGACTGTGCTTAAAGTCTGCACCGAAAGACAGCTTCCCCTGCGGCGAGACCGTGAAATCAACCAAACTAACATTAACAATACAGTCGCGGGTCTCAGGACCTCTATCTGTGTTGGTCACGGTCAAGGAGAAAGGAGTCTGTTTACCGGGTTTGACAGTAACCCACTGCTGCAGCGGACTAACCGCCATACCTGCGACAGCATCTATGGACAATACAGGAAAAATACATAATAGAAGTGCTACTGTAATCCAGTGAATTATTTGCGAATTCCGTTTCATATCTGCACCTTCGACAAAATACACTTAGCGATGATTAAGGCAGGTATCGGTACCTGCTCCCGAACACAAACTCGATTAATCGCTTGTCCAAGAGGCTGTAAGTGTCTGGGTGGCACTATAGTTACCTGCATCGGCAACCTCACCGGGCGGGTTAGAAGCCTGGGCCCACAATGTGACAACAACTGCTCCATCGCCATCAACATGGGTCACCGCCGATGCGGTACTTAGAAATGTGCTGTAATCCGTCCAGGTGCCTACATCAGTGCCGCCGGTGGCAGTTACTCCGTCACCATCGTATGCCAGTTGATATTCGGTTACAAGTGTGTCGGTACTGGCTCCATCATTCTCCAACTGAGCAGTTGCCGTATTGTCGGCACTGATTTCACAATTGCAGTTCGTGTAAAGGGTAAAATCTCTACTACCCGACGGTGTGTCAGTCTGAGATGTAATCGCAGCTAAGGCGATGTCAGCATAAGTGGCTGCCGACCACTCCATAATAGTATTGACAGTTACCGTTATGTCACATGAGGCAGAGTCATCTCCGGGGTCAGCAGCTAATGCCAAGCCGGGGGCAATACACAATACTGCCAGTAACGAAACCACTTTGACTAAAGTTTTCATAACTTAGTTCCTGTTTCATTAAGTTGCCCCCCATTTTTATTTAATTTCCGCAATATTTCTCGCCTTTGCGCCTCCGCGCATATCTTCGCTATCGGTTTTATCAAATTATCACTTTATATAGATTTACATTTTCACACCTATTCGCAATTCAACGTCGTTTTGAGAGGTTTTATAGGACTTGTTAGATTTCCAAGTCCTATATACCAAAGGCCCTAAATGTCCTAATCCGAAGCTAAAAAACAGGTTTATAACGCCTTAGCGGCTTCCGTGGTGTCCAGCTCCCACGAAAAGTAATGCATCTATCTTCTAAAAAACAACTTACACCATTAGAAATCTCAATTCTGACTACACCTTAAAACCCTGTTTTTCTTGACTCGACGTGTGTGAGTTTGATATAATGGCCCTTAGCAAAACAGATTTGACATTAAGGAGGAGGTCCAAAAGTGAAAAGCTGTTTATCTATCGCATCTTTGATGATATTTGCGTTACCCTCGGTTACAAACGTGGTATCGGCTGCGCCACCAGTTGTCAGTGCGAGATGTAAGATATCCTGCACCGTCGCTGAGATAGCAGAGTGGTTGGATGCCAGTTCTCCAGCTATCAATCTGCCGCACCTCACGCAGAACAAACAAGCTGCCAACAGGACTTCGTTTGTGCTCTACACAAATGGAGAAGTGAAAATCACCGCTGACAATTCGGACGAAATCCAGCTCTCAAAAGACAACCTTCATAAGCTTGTTACAGAATACAAGTTGAAATATGATACTTCTAACATAGGCAAAACCAGCGGCAGCACTGTGGCGAGGAGTCAACGTAATTCATTACTCAACATCTGCTCAATGGAAACGCAGGTATCCGGTGATGACGCCGTTGAGGTTATTTTATCAGTCGTGGCAGCCAGGAATACCCCACAACCCGATGATTCAGGAAGGTACACCGCTACTCATACACTCACAGTCTGCTGGAAATCGTAATCTAATTTTCTACAACTGTACAAAACAAAAACCCCCACACTGATTACCGCGCCAGCAGAAATAACATAATAAAATTCTATGGTGTGTGATAGCAAGTGGGATAAAAATTTTAGCTATTGATTGCTTTCCAACCCTGATTAAGCTCTTCCATCAGAGTGATTACTTCACGAATCATCTGAGGGTCGCGTTTTATATTAGCCTGGGATAGGCGACTATTCATAAAGCAATAGAGCCTACGAAGATTAGCTGCTATTTCGCCGCCGGCCTCCGTATCCAAAACTGCGTTGAGTTCGTTGATTATGTCCTGTGCCCTGTTTATATATTTGCCCTTTGCCTCCCAGTTACCCGCCTCTGTTTCTTTAACTGCCAATTTCATAAATTTGATTGCACCATCATAAAGCAGGACAATGAGCCGACCTTTATTTTGCGTGGTAATCGTAGCGTCTCGATATGCTTCGACTCCGTTCATACTATTACTCCGTTATATGTAATTAAGGTTTGAATGGCCGATTATAACTTTTCAAACCTTCGGTAAACCAACCTGCGTCGTTCTCTCGCTCGTGTCTTTAACATATGGGGAGATGGCTGTTGTTTATACATCGGTCATCTCCCCTGATTGTCGTTCAATACTCGCAAGCTGCTATTGCTATCTGAGCAGAGCCAATGCCATCTGAGGCATCGCGTTGGCCTGTGCCAACATTGCGACACCGGCTTGTGTCAACACCTGGTTTCTCGTCAGAACGCCCATTTCGGTCGCTACATCGACATCCGAAATACGGGATTCAGCTGCTATCAGGTTCTCAGCCTGAACTCCCACAACCTGAGCCGTTTTTTCCAGACGGTTCATCGCATAACCAAACGCTGCACGAGCATTGTCCTTGGCGGTGATAGCGCTGCTAATGGCAGTCAAAGCAGTAGCTGCGCTGCTTGTGCCGGTAATGTCAATGGTGCTGCTGTCAATCAGCAGACCACTGGCAGCTCTCATGTTGACAGCGTCGACAGTAATGGTATCGTCGGTACCATCGGCACGTTGACCGATGTGGAACGTTATACTGCCTGAAGCACTGTCGAGCATTGTGATGTTGTTGAACGAGGTTGCCTGCGCGATACGGTCGATTTCGCTGGCCATCTGTTCAAACTCAGAATTCATAATTGAACGCTGTGCAGTAGAATACGAGCCCGTGGCAGCTTGTTCGGCTAACTGCTTCATACGGACCAATGCCTCGTCAATAGTTGCCATCGCACCTTCCATCGTCTGCAGCATACTGATACCGTCCTGGGTGTTACGAGCACCCTGCTGGAGCATAGCAATATCGGCACGCATCAACTCACGAACAGCCAGACCGGCTGCATCGTCCTTTGCAGTGTTGATGCGCAAGCCAGACGACAGCCTTTCGACCGATCGAGCCAGGGCATCGTAGCTATTGCCCAGGTTCCGAGCGGCGTTTACCGCCATAAGATTGTTCTTAATTGCTAACATATTTTTAACTCCTTAAAAAATACCTAAACGATTTTTTGGCCCTAACAGGCCCCCTTTCATATAGACCGTGAACTTTAAAAAACACCTTTAAGGCCTTTATCGAGTGAGATTAGCACCTACTTAAGGGGTTTTTTTAGGGAAAGTAACCACGAAATGATGGGACCTGTAATATTGCTGTTGCAGATGCTAATACTAAAGATGAATTGCTAAAATCGACCTGAAAAATGAAAAAATTTTACTAAATCGACCAATTTTCTCGAGAAATTTGCAAACAACAAATACTCTGCCTCCCCCGGAAGCGCGACAATTTATAATTTTCACTCAGATTAAACCGGGCGCTTGAAGTTCTTGCCTATATCAATATATTTATGGATTTGTCAGTAATGAGCATCTCCTCCGGTCTGATAATATCATCATAACTGTTATAATTTACCAGCCATTCATCTGTCCCAAAGGTATCTTGATTGTTTCCTGAGGCACCGGAATTCTCAGAGCCATCCTGTTGGAACCAACCATCCTGCAACGAAGGTTCTTTATAGGGCTGCTGCTCCGATGAACCTGCTTCAGACAGCACAACTTCAAGACGTTTTACCTCAATGCCACAATCTGCAAGATTACGAACTATCTCCGGCAGTGCTTGTTGTATCTCGACCCTGGTCTGTATCTTACTAACTTCCAACAACCCGGTGATTTGGTCTCCCTGCTCCTGAAATTTTATAAAAACCCTTCCGAGTTCCGGCGGATTAAGCTGGATGGTGATTTGCTGCTCGCCTTGCCCCGAAGAGTTGCTGATAGTCCTATAAATCTGCTCGCTAATATTCGCAGATACACTTCCGAACGAAGCGGTACCGGCAGTTTTTACGGACATTGCAAAAGCAGATGATTGCCCTTCAATGGAGGATTGGGTGCTATGGGGCCCGATGGAAGAAAATATCTGCTCAAGTCCTTTCCCATTTGAATTAGAGCTATTATTAGGGAGCGAGCTATGGGAGTCTTTCGTTTGCCCTGTGGATATTTGGACCCCTGTTACGTTCAATTTATGAAAAATGGAATCGCTCAAAGGATTTTCCGACTGTTCCTGGGTTTTACTACCTAATGATTCTGAGAGCATCTCACCGGAGGGTCGTTTCGCAACGTTTCGAGAAATGGCAGCTCCACCCTGCTGATCTCCATCAGCTTCATTAGGGGCTGGTTTTTCAGCAGCAGGAACGTCTTTTTCCAAACCAACTGGTATCTCCTGCTGAAGACCTGCTGGTTTGTCCTGAGCAGCCGGCAAGCCATTATTTAATATTCCAGATGTTTTTTGTGTCCCGAAAACAACCGGTTTATCTGACGCTGATGGTTTTTCACCACCAGCAGCCGTTTTACCTTCCTCAGAAAGCACCCCAAGCATCGATTCTTTACCACTCACTGCATTTATGCTTTTACCTTCGGAGGTAATCAAGATGTTTTGAATTGCAGGTTTTGGACTGACAGCAGCTATTTTGCTGATAACAGCGGCTGTTTTGTCACCGCCAGTGAGCATTAACTCTTTGCCAATTTTTTGTGCAGCAAAGGCCTTTACGGCAACTACCGCCGGCATTACCATTGGTCCGCCATTTTTGCTCACAAAGTTTTTGGCCTTGGCCCAAATTGAATTATCAAATGCTATTACAGCCTGGCTGGTAGTTGGAACGAATTGGCCTACCTTTAGATCAGCAAGCAGTTGTGCAAGCTCATACCCAGCCTTCGGTCCCATATCTCTGGCGAGTCCTTTTCGGCCATGCTCCAAAAAAGGAAACAGTGCCAACCAACCTTGCACTACACTCGGCTGACCAGCTACAGCAAAAGTCAGGCTTTGCGCCTTCGGGCCAGCATCATCCTGACCATCTTGTGTGCCTTCGGTCATTGTTTTTCTGACAAGTGTGTGCTGAAAATTCTGTGCAGTCTTGTTTATCGGCTTATTTTCTACACCAGAAGGCATATTATCGGTCGTTATACCTGCGGAAGCATTAGAGGAGGATTGGTCATCACTTGAAACTTTGGGAGGATTTCCATTTTGCGATGTATCGCAAAATGAAGTTGAGATAAGGCACTTAGGATTTTTGCCTGCCGCAGCTCCTGATGGACCTATATCAGCACTGATATTATCTACCAGCGCACTTGTTAACAGACCGATATTCATACTATTCTTTTTGCAACTGTTATGCCAGCAACTGGTTAAAGACTCTTGAAAAACGATAACTATTTATCACCAAAGAGCTTATGAATATAGAAAAGCAAAGGTCTAACCGTGAGGGTCTTGATACCGGCTGTTGTTGCTGAGAAATATTCCTTAAATAATAGGAAAGAATTTCCGCTCGAATAAGGGCATAGTGTAATACCTTAATTTTCCGAAGTGCGTTGCAATGTAAAAAAACCTCCAAGTTGTATAAAATCCTGACGCTAACGCTACCAGCCAAAATGGGAGGTATGCCTGTTTTAGGCGTTTTTTCTATGAAAATAGCTGGTTAATGAGCCAAAAACAGATGCCTTTTAATATTTGGCACAAGTATTGCACATCTTTCCCAAGCAGACAAAGTTTGTATGGAAATACCGAGAAAAGAATGCCTAAATCAATCAACATACTGGACCTTCTCGAGGCTGGGATAAGGGCTGAAAACCTCCGCCAAAGGGCAATTGCAAATAATGTAGCCAATCTTAAAACACCGGGATACCGCAGAACGGAGGTCAGGTTCGAAGAGCTGCTTGCCAAGGTATTGAATTCATCCGGCGAGGTAGACCTTAGCGAAATCAAACCGCAGATATATCAACCTAAACAGACGCCCGTCGACTCAAACGGCAATGATGTCAACCTCGAGACCGAGGTTGGGGAGATGGTCAAAAACAGCCTTCGATACAAGGCATATCTTCGGCTGCTTAAAAACAAATACAACCAAATTGATTTGGCAATAAACATAAACCGGTAGTGTTCCATGGCCGACTGCAGGTACTTTACAAATTGAACAGAAGGTCTAAATGCAATAAAGTGCCTTTCGAGAGCCGACAGCGACCACAGTAACGTAAGAAAGAGGCAAACTCATATGGAAGTTAATAATATCTTCGGCCCTATTGATATCGCAATTTCAGGCCTGCGAGCACAGAGCAAAAATATAGAAGTGATTTCTTCAAATGTAGCTAACGCTCGCACAACCGACGCAGGCAAGGGTGAACCTTACCGAAGGCTCATAACAGAGCTAAAAACAGATGATGACGGTATCAACGGTGTTAACATAGATAGAATTGTAGCAGATATGAGCGATTTTCAAAAGATTCTTGACCCCGGCAATCCCGATGCGGATGAGCAAGGTTATATTGAGATGCCCAACGTAAACCTGCCGACGGAAATGATAAATCTAACTATTGCAACGCGAGCATATCAGGCTAACGCAGCTATCCTTAAACGTTATCAACAAATAGTCGAGGCAACACTCGAATTGCTTCGATAATCCAGGACAAACACAATGATTAACTTAAATCCCAACATAACCGGCATCGCAAACGAAATAAACCGCCTTTGGCAGGCTAACTCCACATTGCCCAAAACCAATGCATCCACCCCAAAAGTTGATAATGATGATGCAAAAGACTCTGACTTTGCCGACACTCTCAAGGCCATCGAGAAATACATTTCAAAGGTCGATTCTCTTCAACAATCATCAGATATGTCAATAAAAGATTTATTATCCGGCAAAAATGAAGACATTACTTCGGTGGTCTCAGAAGTGGCTAAAGCCGATATGAGTTTCAAACTGCTCGTTGGTGTCAGAAACAAATTAATCGAAGCCTACAAACAAACGATGAATATGCCGTTATGATAGCTAAAGCAGCAAGCACCATACGCTTCACAAAATACCAAATACGATAAAAATGAACCTTCTTCAAAAGACAGGAGCAATTTGGCAAAATGTCAGCCTCGTTCAGCGGGCCTTGCTAATCGCGGTCGTTCTGACATTGATTATTGTCGGCGGCCTGCTTACTCACTGGGCCCGCAGACCGGATATGAGGCTGCTGTATCAGGAGCTGGCGCCGGAAGAAGCCTCCAAAATCACAGAGAAAATCGGTGAAAAGGGTATTCCCTATGAGCTGCGAAACGGCGGAACGAGCGTTTATGTCCCGAAAGAAAAAGTCTATCAGCTTCGCCTGGATATGGCAAAAGAAGGGCTCCCCGCAGGTCAGCAGGGTGGCTATAGAATATTTGACGATGAAAAAATTGGCGTCAGCCCTTTCGTTCAAAATGTTAACCTCAAGCGCGCGCTACAGGAGGAACTTGCCAAGAGCATTCAAATGATAAATGGGGTGGTTCATGCACGAGTTCATATAGTAAGCAATAAGCAGGCGCTGTTTTCATCCGAAGCCGGTAACACCACCGCCTCGGTGGTCCTTAGGCTAAGACCCGGTTACCGATTGAGTTCTACAAATATAGCAGCAATTACGCATTTGGTCTCCGGCAGCGTTGAGGGACTTAAAGCCGAAAATGTAACAGTCATAGACAGTGAAGGACGCCTCCTTTCCACTGACTCCGACCAGACTATGGCAAGCGGCGCAGGCACCGTGCAGGATTACAAGGAAAGAGTAGAGCAGAATCTGGCAAACAAAGTCGAGGATATGCTCACTACCGCCCTCGGACCCGGTCGGGCTATCGTAAAGGTAAGCGCTGTTGTCGATATGACCAGCATAAATCTTGTTACAGAGATATACGACCCAACTAAAAAAGTAGCTACAAAAGAAGAGATTAAGAGTAACTCGGAAACCGAAGCCAGTACCGTGCCCTCTGAAGGTAAACCCCCTATTCCAGGAGGCACAAAAAAAGACGAAGTAATTGTTACCGAATACGCCGTCGGAAAAGTCGTGGAGCAAAGAATCGACCTGCCGGGTGAAATAAAATCCCTGTCGTTAGCAGCTTTCGTCGACTTAATGCCTGCCGACGTTAATGAAGCAGAATCCGGTGGTGAGGTCTCAATGATAATGGAATTGTCCGATGTGGAAGACATCA
>Ga0111206_132_pt1 | contig 28071 bp, 30 predicted proteins | sample DeeMarSWOR152_54_FD_80376 | JGI IMG/M metagenome (GOLD analysis project Ga0111206, IMG submission 80376) | Coxiella sp. DG_40 | reverse complement strand
CAAAAGTTGTCGCCAAGCTGGAGTTCTTCAACCCTTGTAGCAGTATTAAAGACCGCATCGCTGTGTCAATGATTAGAGCCGCTGAAGAGGCAGGATTGATAGGAAAGGATACTGTGATTGTCGAGCCTACCAGCGGCAACACTGGTATTGCTCTGGCTTTTGTCTGTGCATCACGTGGTTACCGCTTGATACTCGTCATGCCAGAAACGATGTCAGTGGAACGCAGGCATATTCTTTCTATGTTTGGTGCTGAACTGGTGCTTACTCCTGGTAATGAAGGTATGTCTGGAGCGGTGAGAAAGGCTGAAAAACTGGTGGCAGAGAACAAAGGTTACTTTATGCCGCAGCAATTTAAGAATCCAGCTAACCCTGAGATTCACCGCGAGACCACAGCTGAGGAGATCTGGAGAGATACGGATGGCAATATAGACATTCTGGTCGCCGGTGTTGGTACCGGCGGCACCATCACCGGCGTGGCCGAGGTTATAAAGAAGAAAAAGCCAGGGTTTAAAGCTATTGCTGTTGAGCCGGCTGATTCACCGGTTCTTTCCGGTGGCAAGCCTGGCTCGCATAAAATCCAGGGCATCGGAGCTGGGTTTATTCCGGATATTATGAGGCTGGATTTGATCGACGAAATTGTCGAGGTAACCAGTGATGATGCTGGTATGACAGCTAGGCGATTAGCCAGAGAAGAGGGGATACTGGCGGGCATATCTTCCGGCGCAGCCGCCTGGGCTGCCCTGGAGGTTGCCAGGAGGCCGGAGAATGAGGGAAAGCTGATTGTGGTGATATTACCGGATACCGGTGAGCGTTATATATCCACCTGGCTTTTCCAGGAGCTTTGATTTTCCTGTGTCAGGCATTTAAAATTGTACAAGGATGGCCCCGATAGTTGGTGATATTGTTGAGGGCTGAGAGATGAAGAGAATATATCTGGATTACGCTGCTACCACGCCGACGCATCCTGAGGTGTTGAAGGCGATGTTGCCCTATTTCACGGATGACTTCGGCAACCCTTCCAGCATACATTCGTTTGGTCAGGAAGCCAAGGAAGCCATTGAAAAAGCGCGGAATCAGGTTTCAGCTCTCATCGGCGCCAAAAGTGAGGAGATTGTTTTTACCGGCAGCGGAACAGAAGCGGATAACTTTGCCTTAAAGGGTGTGGTATTGGCAAACCAGGGCAAGGGTAATCACATTATTACCAGCTCAATCGAACATCATGCCGTGTCAGAGACCTGTAAGTTTCTGGAAAAACAGGGATTCTCGGTCACCTATCTTCCCGTGGATGGTTATGGAATGGTTGACCCGGTCGGTGTCAAAAATGCGATCACAGGTAAGACCATGCTCATTTCGGTTATGCATGCCAGCAATGAGGTAGGTACCATAGAGCCTATAGCCGAGATAGGAAATATCGCCAGGGAGGCGGAGGTCTATTTGCATACCGATGCCGTGCAGACAACAGGGCATATCCCGGTAGATGTGAACAAGTTGAATGTTGACCTTCTGTCAATCTCGGCACACAAACTCTACGGTCCCAAGGGCATCGGCGCGCTGTATATCAGAAAAGGCACTAAGATAAGCCCCTTGATAAACGGTGGTAACCAGGAGAGAGGAAAGCGGGCAAGTACTGAGAACGTGCCCGCAATTGTGGGCTTCGGCAATGCAGCGGAGATTGCGCAGCAGGAAATGCTCGAAGAAGCCCAAAAGCTGACTGTACTTCGTGACAGACTAATTGATGGCATTCTGGGGAGCATTGAGCATACTCAATTGAATGGCCACCCTGTGACCAGACTGCCCAACAATGTAAATGTCAGCGTTGAGTATGTGGAAGGCGAGTCGATGCTGTTGAATCTGGACATTGCCAGAATCTGTGCTTCCACAGGTTCAGCTTGCAGTTCAGCCGAACTCGAGCCATCACATGTTCTGCTGGCGATGGGACTGCCGCATTTACAGGCGCATGGTTCCCTGAGATTCTCTTCAGGAAAGTGGACTACTGAAGAAGACATAGATAAGGTTCTAAACGTACTTCCAGGAATTGTTTCCAAGCTCAGGGCTATGTCCCCGCTTGCCAAAAGCTCTAAATAGCCGCTGGTTCATTCGACCAACTGAGTAAATAAGACTATAATATAGCGAATACACGCTTAAACATTGGATAATGCCATGGCCAGAATTATTGCCGTCTGCAAAAGCGACGAAAGAGGAACAAAGAAGGAAGACGTAAAGGAAGGGCTTCTGAAGGAGGAGTTCGGTCTTGTCGGTGATGCTCACGCCGATTGCTGCACGCACCGGCAGGTGAGTCTGCTTGCCGTGGAGAGCATCGACAAGATGCGAGCCCTGGGCCTGGAGCTAAAGCCGGGGGATTTCGCTGAGAATTTGACCACTGAGGGTATAGACCTGGTATCGATTCCTGTCGGCACAAGGATGTCAGTCGGTGAACAGGTTATCCTGGAGGTAACTCAAATCGGCAAGGAGTGCCATTCCGGGTGCGCTATCTTCCAGCAGGTAGGCACGTGTGTAATGCCTGAGGAGGGAATATTTACCAAGGTAATCAGAGGCGGAACCGTCAGGTCAGGAGACAAGATAGAGGTAAAATAAGATAGTTAGCGAGGTGGAGAAAGTTCCTGTACTTCAGCTCGTCGAGGCAGATAGTAGCGCCGCCGATGAAGTGGTTGTCACGGGAAAGAGGATGAACGTTTATGCTAACGACTGGAGGGTAGCGAGCTGTGGATAGAGATTCAGGGCTAGTCGAAAAAATCTCAAGATTAAAAGAAAAAATAAATGCCGTTATACTCGTCCACAACTATCAGCTGGGCGAGGTTCAGGACATAGCTGATTTCGTTGGTGATTCTCTGGACCTCAGCCAGAATGCCGCTAAGACAGATGCCAGCGTCATAGTCTTCTGCGGGGTTCACTTCATGGCGGAGACAGCTTCCATCCTCTGTCCTGACAAGACGGTTTTGCTCCCGGACATGCATGCCGGCTGTCCCATGGCAAACATGATTACTGCCCCACAGCTACGAGCCAAGAAGAAGGAGCATCCGAAGGCTACGGTGGTCTGCTACATCAACTCCTCGGCTGCGGTCAAGGCTGAATCGGATGTTTGCTGCACCTCTGCCAATGCGGTTGGTATCGTAGAAAGCCTAGCTGCGGACGAAATACTGTTTGTCCCTGACCAGTACCTTGGGCACTATATATCCACTAAAACCGGTAAAAAGATGATTCTCTGGCCCGGCTTTTGTCCCACCCATGTCCGGATACTGCCTGAGCATATCACCAAACTAAAGCATGAATATCCCGAAGCTAAAGTGGTAGTTCACCCGGAATGCAAGCCGGAGGTCATAGCACTGGCTGACGAGGTGTTGAGCACCAGCGGCATGATAAATTTTGCCAGAAGGGAAGATGTTCGGCAAATGATTGTGGGTACTGAGATAGGCATAATCCACAGGCTCAAAAAAGAGAATCCGGGCAAGCAATTCATACCTGTCTCGGAACAGGCTATATGCCCTAATATGAAGCTAATCACACTGGAGAAAGTCCTGTGGTCTCTAGAGGAGATGGCGCCGGTGGTCAAGGTTCCGGAGAAGATACGCCTCAAGGCAAAAAAGGCTGTGGACAGGATGCTGGAAGCGGGCAGGAGCGCGTGAAAGAGACCGGCAAGATAGCGTCTCTTAGTTACTACCAGCACTGAGCAAGAAGTTAATCCCTCAACTCATCCAATAGCTGCCGAGCTGACTCCACCAGTTCGGGATCATCCGACAGCTCGATACACTTCTCAAGGTCAGCTATCGCCCTATTATAGTAGGCAATCGCAAGGTCAGGATCTAACTCAATAGCCTTATCGAAGTCAGCTATGGCCTCGTCGTATTCCCCTTTAATGCCGTAGACAATACCACGGTTGTTATAGGCCATGGCAAATTCTGCATCCAGTTCAATCGCCTTACTCAGGTCAGCTATCGCTTGGTCAAAGTCCCCTTTTACGTAGTAGGCATATCCCCTGTTGCCATAAGCCGTGGCAAGCTCAGGGTTCAGTTCGATGGCCTTGGAAAAATCAGCTATCGCTTTGTCAATGACACCCTCGGAGAGGTAGGCAATGCCCCGACTGACGTAAGCCATGGCAAGCTCCGGGTCCAGCTCAATTGCCTTATTCAGGTCAGCTATAGCCTTGTCGAACTCACCTTTACCGTTGTTGGAATTTCCCCTATTGGCGTAGGCCATGGCAAGTTCCGGGTCCAGCTCAATTGCCTTATTGAGGTCAGCCATAGCCTTGTCGAACTCACCTTTACCGTTATAGGCACTTCCCCTATGAACGTAAGCCATGGCAAGCTCCGGGTCCAGCTCAATTGCCTTATTGAGGTCGGCCATAGCCTTGTCGAACTCACCTTTACCGTTATAGGCACTTCCCCTATGAACGTAAGCCATAGCAAGCTCCGGGTTCAGGTCGATGGCTTTATCGAACTCGGCGATGGCCTCGTCGTATCGGTGCTCCTCGACCAGGGCAATACCCTGCTCCTCGTGCTGCACTGCTGTCTCTGCTGCCGTCGGTGATGTTGTAGGCGGAGTTGCCTCAGGCTCGGTCCCAGTCCGTGACTGGTTAATCACCAGAATCACGATCACCATGAGCAATAGCACGGCGAACAGAATAACATATCTTCTCATGTCTGATACCTGATCATTGTCAACCTAAACCAAAAGGGCACAAGTAACCGCAATCAAACAGCGATTGTAGTCTTCCCTTGCACTGGTTGTCAATATCTTCTACTCGTCGGTAGTGGGTCAGTTTGAAATCTTGACTCGGAGCTTCAATAGGTTTGGCTAAACGTCAATAGGGGAACACGGATGACAGCCAAAGCAAGCGCACCTCGAAGGTAATCCCAATGTTCAGTGAGCTAGGTTGCATGCCTGTCTGGTTAATCCTAGGTATCGCAGGATATTTGCCAGAGGGCTGAGTGTGTAGGAAAAAAGTCATATTTACATTAGGACTAATTGGGCTTATACGTGTAATACCAAAGTACTACAATTATAAGTAAGGGCAGAGTGGGCTTACGAAATTCTCGAGGAGGATGCATTTGTTCAATAGCCTGTGGGATTGTGGTGTGTGCATTGGATAGGCTTTGGCAAACGTTAAGCAAATAACAATATGAACAAGGGAGGTAGAAATGAAAAGTGAGGTTCCCAAAGTCGTGCCTTCAGGTGAATTTAGTAGAACGCTAAGAGGTCGTATGATAGCGTGGCTCCGTCAAGAAGCTAATAGAGACAACAGCTCGAAATCAGGGGCAGAAGCGAAAAGGCTTAATGATGCTCTGGTTTCGTTGTGGCAAAGATTGACAAGTGCTACTACGAACATGAGAAAGGCCGCTATTCCAGTAACTGTGGCTTTACTCCTGGCATTCGCATTAGGCATATCCCCGGCAGGCTTGGCAAACGCTTCATCTGACGCCACAGGGGCAACACAAGTTCAGGTGGACCGAGGACTTGTTGTTGCTGCAGAGGGAGAGGAGGTATCCGTACCAGATGGTTATCAAATCAGTGCAAAGTCCGAGTTAGTTCCTTCTGGACTTACTCCTCTCGAAGCACCGGCAGATGATACCAATGGTGATGATACCAACGGTGACGATGCCAATGGTGACGATACCAACGGCGATGATGCCAATGGTGATGACGCCAACGGCGATGATGCCAATGGTGATGCTAATGGTGGTGAAAAAGTCGGGCCGCCAGGGCTGGGCCCGGATGGTCAGGGACCTCCAGGCTGGCGTGGTGGGAGCATGCCGCCAGGGCTGGGCCCGGATGGTCAGGGACCTCCAGGCTGGCGTGGTGGGAACATGCCGCCAGGGCTGGGCACGGATGGTCAGGGACCTCCAGGCTGGCGTGGTGGCGGTGAGGATGGTGATGCTAACGGTGATGATGCCAACGGCGATGATGCCAATGGTGATGATGCCAACGGTGATGATGCCAACGGTGATGATGCTAACGGTGATGATGCCAACGGCGACGATGCCAACGGTGATGATGCCAACGGTGATGATGCCAACGGTGATGCCAATGGTGGTGAAAAAGTCGGGCCGCCAGGGCTGGGCCCGGATGGTCAGGGACCCCCAGGCTGGCGTGGTGGAAGCATGCCGCCAGGGCTAGGTCCGGATGGTCAGGGACCTCCAGGCTGGCGTGGTGGGAGCATGCCGCCAGGGCTAGGCCCGGATGGTCAGGGACCTCCAGGCTGGCGTGGTGGCGGTGAGGATGGTGATGCTAACGGTGATGATGCCAATGGTGACGATGCCAATGGTGACGATGCCAATGGTGATGATACCAACGGTGATGATACCAACGGTGACGATGCCAATGGTGATGATGCCAACGTTGACGCCAGTAGTGAGGAAGGAGCCGGGCCAGGTGAAGGCAAAGGTGTCGGCAAGGGTGAAGGCAAAGGTGGTGAAGGCAAAGGTGGTGCCAATGGTGTAGGCAAAGGTGGAGGCAACGGTGGTGGTAAAGGTGGAGGTGGTGGTAAAGGTGGAGGTGGAGGTGGTGGTGTAGGCCATGGTGGAGGCCATGGTGGTGGCGTGGGCAAGTAAGTGAAAGAGACCGGCAAGATAGTCGTCTTAGTTACCAGCAGCTCTGAGGAAGAAGCTCACAAAGTAGCTGAGCTGCTGCTTGCAAAGAGAAAAGCTGCCTGTGTAAACATCGTGCCAGGGGGAGACTCGTCGTTCTGGTGGCAGGGCAAGCTCGATTCAGCCAAGGAAAGCCTTCTCATTATCAAGACCCGAGCCTCGCTGCTCCCCGAAATAATCGACTTTGTTAAAAGTGTCCACAGCTATGAAGTCCCCGAGATAATCGCCCTGCCCATCATCGGCGGCAGTGAAGATTACCTGAAGTGGATAGATGACGAGGTTAGAGAGAGCTGAACACTTCGTCATAAAGTGCAGCAAGATCACCGGCGGGGGAAGAGTATCTGTGGGCTATTGATCTATCAAAGGGTTTAGCTTGCACCAGCTGTTACCGCTGCTGCCTTTGATTTCTTCCTTAGTCTCAATCCAAACAGGAACCGTGTAACATTGTTCGTACGTACCGCTTCGTAAATTGCCAGAGAGCTAACCAGCGTGGCAATCGCAATGAAAAAATATTTTAGGGCCACGCCCGTGTTCCAATTAATTACATAGAATCCAAGGGTAACGATAATAGTTTGGTGGAGTATATAGACCGGTAAAACCGCGTCACTGGCGTATTTGAGAACTCGGTTGGTGAAGTTCAGAAGGCGGCTTCCAATGCCGATGATAGCCATAAGCCAGCACCAACAGGCGATGGCGTTAAAAGTCAGCCAGACTGCACCCGGTAGCGGGAGTATACCCATGCCACTTAGATAAATAGCCAGCGAAAAAAATCCAGCTGCAATTAAGGCTGTGTACCGGTTGCGTTGGACAATCTGAAGCATCTTGTCATCTGAGACGAGCCAGAAACCGTAGAAAAAGACGGTGATATAGAACAGGAAATTAGCCCAATCATTTATCAGATTTTGATTCCCCCAGCCGTATATGGGTCTGAGCGTAATATTGACAACTATCAAAGGAATAGCTAGCAAAAATATAGCCCCCGGTCTGGCTAGAAACCCGGCGATGCGCGAAATAAGTGGTTTTCTATTCTCCTTTCTGAAATACCAGAATAGTGGCAGCAGAATCAGTGAGAAGACGTACAGGTAAGCCAAGAACCAAAGATGATGCCAGCTTAAATTCCCGCTAAGCGGATTATCCATGCTATATATCCCATGAAAGGTGTTTGGGTACCATGCTAGGAATGAGCCGGTGAAATCGCCATCGAAGACTCTCTCGAAGTAGACTTGTGGTGGAATTATGACCAACATGCCGAAGATTAAGGGGATTAAAAGACGCAGAGTTCGCTCCTTCATAAATTCGCTAGGAATACGGCGACCGAGGGCAAACCACACTGAGGCTCCTGCCAGAATGAAGAATAACGGCATGTGCCAGATATCCAGGAAGCGGTTAAAGATATTTATAGCCGGATTTAAAACAGCGTTATTGATATGCCAGGGCTCGTCGAATAGGCGGCCGGTGTGATAAAAGATGAGCAGAAACATGGCTCCTACCCTGAGCCAGTCAATATAATATTGCCTATCTATCTGAGCTTTCATCATTTTTCTTCGAAATTATACCCCATATAAGCAGGTAGTAATGTTTCAAACATTGTGGGAAATATTAACTACTTCAAGTATACCAGTAAGTGTAAAAATAGTAACTATGCTTATTACCTTATGATGATTGGCGTTTGTGTACTTTAATATCATGCTTAAGGAGAAGGTAAAGGAAGTTAAATCTCTTAAGGGGTTAATCACTCGGACTGGAATTAGTGAATCTATCAAATAATTCCCTAAAAAAGCGAATGGCTATTATTAGATATCCACGACGTGGGGGTTTGATATGTTCTGCTAGCCTTGAATAATTATTTCGAAGGGGCAGGCTATGGCACCGGTGGCACATACAGCCTCACAGTTCGCGCACCAGTCGCACTGTTCTGCTTCAATAATGGTAACGACTTGGTCAACCAGAATCAAAACATTATAGGCGCACACGTTAACACACAGTCCACAACCATTGCATTTTGTGCAGTCTATTACCGGCGCTTCAGCCATTATCATATAACTCCAACGTGCTCATGTTAACATGAAAGCCGGCCAAATTCTGTGACCTTTGTCTCAATACTTTGCATCTATCACCTGCTTAAGTGCTTCCTTGTCAGTAACAACTATGCGATGGCGTTCCAATTTAATAATTCCCCTCTCTTCCAGGGTCTTAAGCGACCTTCCAACGACTTCCCGGGCAGTGCCTGCAATAGCCGCCATCTCTTGCTGCGTAAGGCGCTGTCCCGGTCGTGCACCGTCTCCGGCATGCTCAAGAAGTATCTTAGCCACTCTACCAATCACATGCCTGAAGGACAGGTCTTCAATAAGGGATACAAGGTGACGTATTCGACTCGCTAAAACCTTGACGACATTAAGAGCCACCTTCGGATGATCTCTAAGAATAGGTTCCAGTTCGTTCTTGCTGATTGCGTAAAGCAAAACTGGACCCATGGCCTGAGCGCTGGCATGGTTCGGGCCACCATCAAACACAGGAACTTCATTGATAGACTCTCCAGGACGCACAAGCTCCAGGGTTTGCTCTTTCCCTTCAGCCGAGACTCTGAAAAGCTTGACCACTCCCGTAGCAACAAAAAATAGTCTATCTGTCAGCTCATCCTCAAGCAGGATAATCTCACCCCTCTCAGCCCGCACTTCGAAAAAAAGGTGCTTTATAGAATCCAACTCGGGGGGACCCAGTCCCGAAAAGTAAGGATTTTCGCCCAAAAATCTAGACTCAACAGGCATTATTTATGTCCTGTGCAAGTTGAACTATCTGGACAAATATTACATGGATTCGACTGCATTCGCAATAGTCTTCCAAATTAATAGTGGTGTATCCATGCGACAGAAGTCACATACAGGAGCCATTAATTCAAACTATACTTAATTTGTAAGTATATACGTAGTCGCGCAGTAAGAAAGGAGACGAAAATGCGCAAAAAGATTGAAACAGCATTGAATAGTATAAGGCCCTATTTAACGGCTGATGGCGGTAATGTAGAGTTAATTGATGTTACCGGCGATACTGTCAAGGTGAGATTGACCGGAGCTTGTGGCACTTGCCCTATGTCAACCATGACATTAAAGCATCTTGTTGAGCGGACGCTCAAAGAACAGGTGCCTGAAGTGCGAACAGTAGTTACTGTCTAGGGACTTCAACTCAAGGTGCCACTGTGGCTTCTAAATCTTCGAGTTTGGGAAAGGAGGCAAAATTATGGGGAAAATACAACAAATTTCACGTGATGAAGAACTCATGGAAAGCCATAAAGATTTAACCCTTGAAGAGCAGGAGTTATCGGATATTGATGACGTCGGTTCAGTAGCTTCAGTACAAGAGCAAGATTTTTTCAGCGACCTTAACTTAATTGATATATATCTTGCTGAATGTGCTCAAACGGATCTGCTTAATGCTCGAGAGGAAAGACTGCTGGGCTGTCAAATTGAGGATGGGAAGTACCTGTCGAAACTTGAAGCGGCATGGAGTGCTAAGCATGGCGCCCAACCGTCTGCGACTGATATTTTGCTTGCACTAGTTGAACACTTTTCCGAAGTTAATCAGCTGTTTGATGCTGTTGTTCAGCATCTTCAGATACCTTCATCTCACAGCGTAATGGAAAAGGCGTTGAATCCGCAATTACGTACTGCCATAGATGGTCCCATCGATGAGAAGTTGTGCATTGCTATAAGTCAAATTACCGGAGCGACACAAACTAAAGTCAAGTCCGAATTAATTCAGCTATCGCTCGCTACAAGATTGATGCCGTGGCAAATCATGGCGGATGCGGCCCGGTTGGCCTCAGTTCCGGAGTTTCAGCACGCTGTGTTATCTCGAGAGTTTCTTGATTGGCTTGAAAACAATGTGCCAGAGCTTACCTCACATTTTGAGCAGATAAGAGAAATGGCGAACAAAGCAAGAGAGCGTTTAACTCGATCAAACTTACGTTTGGTAATCAGTGTGGCAAAAAAGCATAGGGGTTATGGTTTGCCTCTTGCTGACCTCGTCCAGGAGGGCAACATCGGATTGATGCGTGCAGTCGAGAAATTTGACTACCGGCTGGGATATAAGTTCAGCACATATGCTCATTGGTGGATCCGACAGGCAGTTGGCCGGGCAATTACTGACCAATCGCGCACTGTGCGTGTGCCAGTTCATATGTATGAGAACATGCGGAAGCTGATGAAAGCAAAGGAGCGCTTATATCAGAAACGCGGACGCAGACCAACCCGCGAGGAATTAGCCTCAGAAATGGGAGTTACTTCCGATGCAGTAGATATGCTTAGAACTGTGAAAGAAAGTCAGCCTATTTCTCTTGAAACCCCATTGGGGCAGGATGGAAGTGAACTGGGAGATTTTGTTGAGGATGTTGCTACGCCTCAGCCAGCGGACCAGGCATCTCTGGGCTTATTGCGGTCACAATTGAGCCAGGTCTTAGAATCACTATCATCCCGCGAGCGTAGTGTGATTGAACTGCGATACGGTTTGAATGGTGGGTATAGCCTAACATTAGAAGAAGTCGGCGCAAAGCTAGGTCTCACCAGAGAGAGGATCAGGCAGATTCAAAAGGAAGCTTTGGCCAAGTTACGCCACCGAAGCCTTAGCCGACATTTGATAGAATATCTTGATATGTGAGATAGCAATGTCTGGGCTCTTAGCGCCTGAAAAACCATTCACCCTGGAATACTGAACGAGGATTGCACAAAAAGAAGCCCGTATGAGCTGCGACTTTTTGTAGCCCTGCAGTTGTTAGGTAGAGTAAACAATCCATCGTTTTGTGCAGGAAATGGCGTCGCTCTTTCCATCATTAGCAGGGTTTATGGTATGTGAAGTTTGTAGTATAGTAGTTTCACCATGGGGCACCTTTCAAGATTGGAGGTTCGATGATTAGAGGTAAGATATCACGGCTTTGCCTGCTGTTGCTGGCGCTGATTGCGGTAACGATTCCGCTTGCATCGGTGGCTTGTACATCAGCTACAGTACCGGAGGTTGATGCCCCGTCTTCAACCGAGCCGTCGTCCAGCCTACTGGAGAGCGTACCACGAATTACGATAGACGAGTTGCTGCAAAAGATGGCAGACAATAGCAATATACTTATCGTTGACACCCGCCATGCCGAGCAATATGAAGTGGACCATATCAAAGGCGCCGTTTCCGTTCCTCTGGATACGATAGTCTCCGGAGGCTGGATGCCACCTGCTGATAAGGAGGTTGTTTTTTACTGCGGCTGACCGGACGAGAAGACAAGTGCCCGTGCGGCACTTGAGCTGATTAAAAAAGGCTTCAGCAACGTGAAGGTGTTGAAAGGCGGATACGATGCCTGGAAGGCAGGCGGTCACGCTATGGAAACCGGCAACCTGTAAGGCTGCATGCGCCAAAAAGGAGGTTGTTTATTATGATTGCACTAGGCAGTAGGGCGCCTGATTTTATGTTAAAAGACCAGGATGGCAAACAAGTACAACTATCGGAGCTTAAAGGCAAAAAGGTGCTGCTCTCGTTTCATCCGCTGGCCTGGACCAAAGTTTGTGCCGAGCAGATGAAGTCGCTGGAAGCGAACTATGAGCGGTTCGAAAAGCTGAACACCATAGCACTTGGTTTTAGCGTTGATGCCGTACCCTCGAAAAAAGCCTGGGCTAAGGAACTCGCCATCGAGCATACTAGGCTTCTTTCCGACTTCTGGCCTCACGGCGAGGTGGCAAATTTGTACGATATATTCAGGGAGAAGGACGGGTTTTCGGAAAGAGCTAACATCATAGTTGATGAAAACTTAAAGGTCATATTTGCTAAGACTTATCCCATCTCTCAGGTGCCGGATATAGAGGAAGTGATAAAATTCCTGGCGGGCAAAAGCTGACATGGCAGGCGTGGGGTTAGATAAAACGCTCGAATCGCTCTTTTTTAGCCTTGCATATGGGACACAATTCGGGCGGGCCGTCTCTGGCGCATAGGTAACCGCATACCCGGCACCTCCACACGGGCAAAGGGAGTGCCGGCAGTTCCTTCTGTGTAGTGCTTTCAGATTCTCTTACTGCCACCTGTTTTGGCCGTCGTTCAGGTATTGGCCCGATGCTTTTCTCGCCGTTAACAACTGCCTGAGAAACATAAAGGCCGCAATAGCATGTGCCGTATTCGCTCAGGTCAGCATCTCTATAATCACAGGGGCATATAATATCCAGATCCTGCGCTTTCTCTCCAGAAGCCAGCCTGCAGGGACAGGCCATGTAACCGTATCTCTTTTCGTTTACCAGCAAGCCTTTTACCAGCTCTTTGGTGAATTCGATATCAGGGTTAAGAAAATAGCCGCTGCCCTGCCCGTCGCTTTTCAGCTTGTTGCATCTGCTGTCGATTTCGCCCTGAGTTACTGGCGTCTGACCGGTCGTCACTTCAAAAGCTCCCGTATTTTACCCTCGTCGAAGCCGACAACGCATTCGTTGTTTATTACTAGGGTTGGGAATGTACACCTCGGGTTCCACCGCTTCACAGTCTCGATAGCTCCCTCTCTTTCCTCACCTTGCAAAAGGTCAACATATTCGTAATTGTATTCCACACCCAGGTCATCCAACAGTTGCCTCGTTTTCTTACACCATACACAGGTGCTCAGGGCATACAACATAACTTGCCCAGCATTTCTGCCGGAGACATGTTCTACAACCATTCCTGCACCTCCTTTGAGGGATTCAGCCGCGAATTGCAGGTACCATCCTCCCGTTCTGAGCTCTCACATCATGCTCGAGGAGTTATTTTTGTCCTCTAATTTTGAGCGCTTCCTGGTGAATTTCCTGGTTTTGCGCGATATACTCTTGTGGCAGTGTTAAGCCGTGCTCGTAAGGCCTCCCATCTTTGTCAACGGTGACAAAGGTTATCATGCCTGAGACAGCTGGAATTTCATTATTGTTGACGAATGCTTGGCTATAGACGGTGATGCTTGTTGGGCCGAGAAATGCTATCCTGGCCTTGATATCCACGATATCTCCGTTGTTAGCCGGCCTCTTGAAAGATATTCCGTGGATTTGGACACAAACTACGTCCTCGGGCTTTCCTACTAGGCGGGTAGCAGCCACAAAACATGTCTCGACAAACCATTCCGCCATCCGTCCGGCAAACAAGGTTCCGTGATGTTGTAGGTCCTCAGGTCTTATTAGGTGGGAAATGCTTGTTTCTTTGAGCATCTAAATTACCCCGGTTATACAAATTCAGGCGATGGCTGACACTACGCCTGATGTATATGGCCTTCATTTTACGCTCACCGTTCTCTGTAATCAAACAAACACGCCAGGAAGCCGTGTGTGACATGCAATTTATTCTACTTTTCCCCGGCTGTGAAATAAGTCCAGGGCTGAGTTGGCCTGTCTTTGAGGTATCTCTCGAGATGACTATACTGAATATGTTCGTCCAGGTATTTCTTAGCATCGAAGGACATGCCACTTGAACTACCCCACCTGGCCCAGAGGCTAAGATTTTTAGCAAGTTCGCTATCCGTTACCTTTCCATCCACTGTTCCTTTTGGCGAAAAGGGTGGCCTAGATTGGCAATATTCCATTGCATCCAGTTCGTAGTGCCCTTCGACAGTGCGAGAACTGGGCGTATTCTTGTTTAAATACACATCATAGTGGTCAGACAGAATCTTTTGTGCTACTTTGACATCTATCTTGCCGCTATATTTTTCCATTAGTTGTGTTAGACGTACTTGGCGAGCCCCTTGCTGTGTTCTGATGTCTGCATAACCAGTGCTGTCGCATTCCAGGTTGCGAATTCTGGGGTCAACAGGGGCGTTAAAGCCGATGAAATAGCCGTCTTTTTTTCGCTCGACGTTGTAGAATTTCAGTCCCAGCTCTAGGCGCATAATCTCGCGAGTATTGACATCGGCCAAGAGCCAACTGTTGGCATAGCCGCCGTTGTTGTTATTCGTCATAATCTCCACGAAACTGTCCAGGTTATCCGCATACTGCATTGCCTCGCGTATCCTAGAGAACTCTGGTGTCTTCTCGGGGTTGTATTGGTTAAAACCACTAATTGTGGTCTCTGTGCCCATGAGCCCAGCGCCGGTAAGGAAGAAGTCAGCATAGCTATGTATACAACCAGGAAAGCTCTGCATGAAAATGCGGTGTCCACTGGCTGGCTCAATATCCAGAATTAGATTTAAGAACTGGGCTATCTCGAAGCCAGCCCAGCTATTATGCGCCATGACTACCTCCCCACCTCCCGTGGAAGAGCCGACCGCTATGAAAGCGCTGCAGCCGTCTTTGTCAATTGGCTCCACAGTGGCGTACGTATCAGCCTTTACTAAAGGCCACCACGAACCTGTGAGTTCCACGTAGCCATTCCAAGCCAGGATTTCTTGCCAGCTTACATCGGCTCCGTTAGCCCTAGCGCCTTCAGCAATACCTTTGATTTCCTCGAGGAACTCCTGGTTCATTGTGTGAGTGAATAGCTTCTCAGCTGCCTCGATAAAGAATTCCCAGTTCATTCCGGTGTCCCAGTAGGTGAGATATTTGAGGCTCCGTATTATTTCCTCGATCTCTGGGGCAAGCAGGTAGCCGTGTTGGAATCCACATTCTTTTGGCTCACCTTCGATATGAACGTAGACCCAGCCATTCTTATTAAACCGGTAACCATTGCCATACTGGGCGATTTGACTCTTGTCCTGGGGCGCAAGAGTTACTGCACTGCATCCAACAATTGTGAGGGTTAGAGTAAGTGAGAGAAACAGGGCCGACGCTTTAATACATATATCCCTGATTTTCAAGTAAAACCTCCTTTGTTTTCTCTGGGACAATATCCAGATGTGTTTTGAGTTTATCCTTAATCTACATTGGCTAATAGTAACCCTGCCTGGCTATTGGCTGATATTCAGCGCTTCATTGTATCACACATTCTCGGTTGCATTTTAATGCCATTGGTTAGCCTGTTATCTCTATCCAGGCTGTACGTATTGACAAGACTTTGCATGAGAACTACACTTGAATCTAGAGGCGCGGGTGGGTTTTGAGGCGAAAAAGCGGCAGGGGGTGAATGATGAGAAAAGGAAAGAGGTTGAAGGCGAATGCGGTTTTTGAAGGTGGCGGGGTTAAGGGGATTGGCCTGGTCGGAGCTGTTGTGGTTGCTGAGGAGCGAGGTTACCAGTGGGTAAACGTTGCCGGCACTTCTGCCGGGGCTATCGTTGCTGCTCTACTGGCAGCCGGTTACACTGCTGCTGAAATCAAAGGTATACTGGCGGACCTGGACTACAAAAAATTCAAGGATGCCTCTGTCCTTGATAGAGTCCCGCTGGTCGGTCCGATGGCCAGCCTGGCCTTTGAGAAAGGCATTTACGAAGGTAAATTCTTCGAGGACTGGATTAGAGGGTTACTTCTTAAGAAGAATGTCGAGACGTTTGGCGACCTCGTCCTTGAAGAATACAAAAGGAACAAGCGGCTCCGCTTTAAGCTCAGGGTGATCGCCTCGGATATCTCACGGGGTCGATTGCTGGTCTTGCCTCAGGATATAGCTAAATACGGACGTCGGCCCGAGAACCTCAATGTTGCCGCCGCTATCAGAATGAGCATGAGCATACCTTTTTTCTACGAGGCGGTTCCGCTTAAGAATATGAAGACCAATCAAGTTAGCTATATCGTGGACGGCGGAATACTGAGTAATTTCCCGGTATGGCTATTTGACCCCGATAAGGGAATACCTGAGCGGCCGACCTTCGGCTTTAAGCTGGTTGAGCCTGAAGAAGGCGCTCCTCACCAGGTGAGAGGACCTGTCAGCCTGCTGACTGCCTTGTTTTCAACCATGATGGAAGCCCATGATGCACGTTATATCGAAGACGGAAATTTTATCCGGACAATACCCATTCCGACATTGGGTATCAAGACGACTCAGTTCAACATCTCCCGGAAGAAAAGTGAGGAGCTGTATCAATCCGGCAGGCAGGCGGCGAAGAATTTCTTCGCTACATGGAATTTCGCCCGGTATGTTGGACAATACTGGGAAGCTAGGCCTGAGATGCACAGGAGTCTCCGTCTCTGGTCGAGATTTTAGGGTAGGGATATCATGGCTTCAATTACAGATGGTTTTCTAACCTGTTGGCTGCGAAAGGGCAGATATAAGTGGTCTCGGCTGCGGCGCAAGTTGTGTGAGGCTAAATACAGGGATAAGGAGCTGCCAGTGGCTGGTTCCTTGGAGGATATCGAGGACTATTTGTCGCATGTGACGTGGTCGATGGATGGGCCTTTGCATCTTTTCGATTCCATCAGCTATCCGCAAACAGTCTGGGCTAAGAAAAAAGACGATTGCGATGGGTTTGCCATCCTGGCAGCGACCTTGCTACAACGATGGCGGCCTGGCTATCGTCCGGTGTTGATAACGGCTATGCTCCAACCTATGAGTCGCAGCCACACCGTCTGCGGTTTCCATGCACCTGGCGGAGCATTATGGTTCTTTGACAATTATTCACTGCGTAGAGGAAGTTTTAAGTCGTATGCTGAGATTGTGGTAGAGGTCAAGGGTGAAAATAGACTAATTTGCTGGGACGTGGTGGAGCCAAGCACGCTTCAAACTATGGAATTTCATAGAGAGTGACGAAGCAGCGAGCATAAACTGCGCATCGGAAGGGAGGGAACTAAAAATGTCACAAGATCTGCGGATAGCAACATTCAATTGTGAGAACCTATTCAGCAGGCCGCGAATTTTCGGCAAGAAAAGGGAGCTTTCGCTGGAGCTGCTCGGCTACGTTTCGCTTCTCCAGGATGAACTAAGTAAGGACGTGTTTGACCACAACAGTATCAAGGAACTAAAAAGGAAGCTAAGTGGCTATGCGAAGATCAATGATGTACGTGGCAAACACGATAAAGTTGTGGGTGCCAGGGAGTGGTTGGGCTGGGTCGAGCTCACCCGACGCAGGGCTGAGGACGTTGCCGTGGAGAACACGGCACGGGTGCTCAGCGACATCGATGCCGATGTGTTATGCTTGATAGAGGTAGAAAACCGGCCTGCACTCCAGAGGTTTCACGACGATTTGCTTGTTAAACAGTTTCTTAAGCCAGCACGCAAATCCAGCTATGAATTTATACTACTTATCGATGGTAATGACCAACGCGGCATCGATGTAGCAGTCATGTCGCGTTTACCCATCTCTTGGGTCCGTAGCCATATGCATGAGAAAACTGAATACAACGGCAAAATGGTGCCAACGTTCTCTCGTGACTGCCTGGAGGTACAGGTTGAGTTGCCCCGGGAAGGGCTACTGCAACTGATGGTGAATCACTTCAAGTCGATGGGATATAGCCCGGGGAACGACCCCCAAAGTAACCGGCGCCGTAGGGGACAGGTCGAGCGGGTAGCCGAACTGGTTGATGAGCATAATCTGCAGGAAGAATATATCGTCGTTGCCGGTGATTTTAACTCTGATTCAGACAGTCCTTCGCTAGCACCGCTGCTTGGCAAAATGGGGCTTTATAATGCCAATCTCGAGCTGGAGCCTTCGCAGCGAGGCACTTATCGGACGGGGAAAGCACAACTTGATTATCTGCTTATCTCGGATGCCCTTAAAGGTGCGTTGCGGAGTGTTTATATTGAGCGGCGTGGCACATATTCCAGAAAGTGGCCGAACTATGAAACCGTAGTCGGACGTCGGACGGAGGCCTCCGACCACAGTGCGGTTGTTGCCGACTTCCGCCTCGTGTGAGCCCCTGAAATCGGAAGCGTTGTTGCGGCCTTTGCGCATCAGGCAGAAACCGTCTCCAGTAACCGGTTGCGGGTTAGTTTCGCATCTGAAGACCCATTCGTACTAGGAATGCCTTTACCGAAGCTATCTGTTATAATGTAGCTTCTAAAGGAGGAAACCTTCTCTTGTATAAAGCGCCTCGGGGTACTGCGGATATTTTACCTGAAGAGCAGCTGCGGATATTTTACCTGAAGAGCAGAGCTATTGGAGATTCGTTGAGGACAGGGCAATTGCCCTGTGCCGGCTTTACGGATACCAGCGTCTTGATACTCCGGTTTTTGAGGACTCTCAGCTTTTCACCCGGAGCATAGGCGAGGGCACCGATATTGTTACCAAGGAGATGTACACTTTCAAGGACAGAAGCGGTAATATCCTGGCTCTAAGGCCGGAAGGCACAGCACCGGTGTGCCGGGCCTATCTTGAGCACGGCATGGATAATTTACCTCAGCCGGTCAAGCTTTACTACCTGGCTGCCATCTTCAGGTATGAGCGTCCACAGGCGGGGCGCTACCGGCAGCATTATCAGTTTGGCTTTGAGGCTATCGGTAATGCCGACCCGGCTCTGGACGCCGAGGTTGTCGAGATGACATGGCAGTTTTTTAACTTATTGGGGCTTGGTGGTCTTTATCTCTATCTGAATAGCATCGGGTGTAAGATATGCCGGCCTAAGTACCTGGAGAGCCTGAAGCGCTATTATTCTGCCCATCTGGACGGCTTGTGTTCAGATTGTAAGGCTAGGTTTGAGAAGAATCCGTTGCGCTTGCTTGATTGCAAGAAACCCTCTTGCTACGATGTGGCAGAGGCGGCGCCGAAGAGCACAGACTATCTCTGCCGGGAGTGCAAGTCGCATTTTGAAGCCGTTGTGGGATACATGGATGCATTAAGGCTTCCCTTTGATGTAAACCACAGGCTGGTGCGTGGCCTTGACTACTATACCAAGACTGTCTTTGAAATCCAGCCGTTGGGAGAGGGCGCTCAGAGCGCTCTGGGTGGTGGCGGGCGGTATGATGACCTTATCGAGGAGCTGAGCGGCAAGCCTACTCCAGCCATCGGCTTTGCCGCTGGGATGGAGCGGATTGTGCTCAACTTGAAGAGGCAGAAAATACCTGTGCCGAATATGCAGGCTCCGCCGGTCTTTATTGCCCATCTTGGGAATGAAGCCAAGCTGGAAGCAGTGAAACTTACCTCCACTCTGCGTAAGGATGGCATCGCGGCGATAATGTCTGCCGGCGATAGAAGTTTAAAAGGTCAGTTGAGGCAAGCTAACAGTCTCGGCAGCAGTTATGCGGCGATTATTGGCGAGGATGAGGTGAAAAGCAGTGCGGTAACTTTGCGGAATATGATGACCGGGGAGCAAAAGACTGTTTCGATAGCGGCGCTTGGAGGTTTACTCAAAAAAGTTGCTTAGGGGATAAGATTAACATGCTTTGCTCGCAATGAAAGAAGAATGACTGGGTAGCTAGGAGTGAAACAATGGATGAAGTAATTATATCTAAGGCGATAACTGAGAGTTACCTTAAAGATTTGCTCGATGCGATGGACGTGGATGTAGCTATAGCCGGAGCCGGGCCATCGGGCATGATTGCTGGCTATTATCTGGCAAAGGGCAAGGCTAAAGTAGCGATATTTGAGAGGAAGCTAAGCGTTGGTGGTGGCATGTGGGGTGGTGGCATAATGTTTAATCGCATTGTCGTTCAGAGTGAGGCAAAAGGGATTCTGGACGAGCTAGGCATCTCATCCAAGCAGCGTCAAAAGGGTTATTACGTTGCTGATGCCGTGGAGGCAGCGTCGACGCTTTGTTCCCGGTGTGTGAAGGCCGGGGCAATGATATTCAATTTGCTCGGCGTTGAGGATGTGATGATTCGCGAGGATGACAGAATAGCCGGACTGGTGCTGAACTGGAGTGCTGTGTCTCTGGCTAACCTGCATATTGACCCGCTGGCTATAAGAGCCAGGCTGGTAATAGATGCCACGGGTCATGATGCCGAGGTTTGCCGCATAGTGGCCAGAAAAATAGGAGCTGGTGTAGAAGTTCGCGGTGAGAAGTCGATGTGGGCTGAAGTTGGCGAAAAGGAAATAGTGGAAAACACCAGACAAGTTTGTCCCGGCCTTCTGGTTACCGGTATGGCAGCCAACGCTGTCTTTGGCTCTCCCCGGATGGGGGCTGTCTTTGGCGGTATGCTTCTCTCGGGTAAAAAGGCTGCGGAGCTGGCTATGGATTTGCTGAAGAAAGGTAAGAGATAGGGGGTGAGGCAACGTGGCAAAAACAATTGCTGAAATAAACGAAAAAATCAAAAAGGGTCAGGCAGTAGTAGTTACTGCTGAGGAGATAATTGATATCGCTAAGAAGAAAGGTATCAGCCAGACTGCTAAAGAAGTTGACGTTGTGACTACCGGCACCTTCGGACCTATGTGCGGCTCAGGCGCTTATTTTAACGTTGGGCATACCAAGCCGCGAATTAAGCTCGGTGGAGGCAAAGTCTATCTCAATGATGTTCTTGTCTATACAGGGCTAGCCGCCGTGGACATCTTTCTGGGGGCAACGGCTCTGCCTGATGATGATCCCAAAAATAGAATCTATCCCGGAGAGTTCAGATACGGTGGAGGACATGTAATCGAAGAACTCGTAGCCGGCAAGGATGTCAGGCTGGTGGCTACTGCTTACGGCACCGATTGCTACCCGAGGCGGAAGCTGGAAACCTTGATTAATATCAAGGATATGAATGAGGCAGTTTTATTTAATATGAGGAACGCATACCAGAATTACAATGTGGCGGTGAATCTGTCTGACCGAGTCATTTATACATACATGGGGGTGCTCAAACCGAAGCTGGGCAATGCCAATTATTCTACGTCCGGTCAGCTCTCTCCGCTATTTAACGACCCCTATTATAAAACAATCGGCATCGGTACGAAGCTATTTCTCGGTGGCGGCACTGGCTATGTTGCCTGGCAGGGAACACAGCACAATCCTAATGTTTTGCGAGGCGATAACGGCGTGCCGAAGAGGGGGGCGGGGACACTTGCTGTTATCGGTGATTTGAAGCAAATGAAGCCCAAATGGCTAGTGGGCACGAGTTTTCTCGGTTATGGCTGCACATTGACTGTGGGTATCGGTGTTCCTATACCTGTTCTGTCTGAAGAGATACTCCGTTATACGTTGGTGACAGACAGTGAGATTTTTGCGCCTGTGGTCGACTATGCTGAAGCTTATCCCCAGAGAAAACCTGACATTCTAGGTGAGGTCAGCTATGCTGAGCTTAAGGGCGGAATGATAAAGGTTAAAGGTCAGGAAATTCCCACTGCTTCTCTGTCCAGCTATCCGGGAGCAGTGGAGATCGCCGGTATTTTGAAGGAGTGGATAAGGAAGGGTGAGTTCTTGCTGGCTGAACCGGTGGCACCTTTGCCCGGTGTGGAATCGGGGATCGTCTTTAAGCCGCTTGAGGAACGTCCGATTCCGTAGTGAAGGAGGTAGAATATGGCTGCTGTTTCGAAGAGACTGGTTTTGCACTTTCCGAAGCGTTTAACAAACGAACCCATAGTCTACAAATTGGTGAAGGACTTCGGCCTGGAGTTTAATATTATCAAGGCTTCAGTTACCCCCGGGGAGGAAGGGCTTTTAGTCATGGAGTTAATCGGAGAGCAGAGGAGTTATGACAAGGGGGTGAAGTATCTGACTGAAACCGGAGTGAAAATCCAGTCGCTGAGTCAGGATGTGGTCTGGAATGAATCGAGATGTACCCATTGTGGTGCATGCATCACGCTTTGCCCTACCGGAGCCTTTTCTCTAGAGCCATCAACTCGAAAGGTAAGCTTTGACCATACCAAGTGTGTTGTCTGTGAGCTGTGTATTAAAGCCTGCCCGCCTCGAGCCATGGAGCTATATTTTTGAATGTACCAGCCGAGGGCTTATCGCTGCTGGATTAAAGACGATGATTTAGTTTCCTTCAATGTCACTATCAAGGAGACTGATCTCTATATCCGAGCGGCAAGCAACCTTGAAGCCGAAGCTCTGAAAGCAGTTATAAAGCACCGTGCACCGCTCGAAGAGTATATCAAACGACATCCATTTTTCCTACACAGCCTGGAGCCTTGTTCCGTGGAGGAGGATGCTCCGCCTATTGTCGGAGTTATGGCTGAAGCTGCTCAGATAGCCGGCGTTGGCCCGATGGCAGCCGTAGCTGGAGCTATTGCTGAGGCTGTAGGTAAAGACCTACTTGTTTGTACGCCAGAGGTAGTTGTTGAAAATGGCGGCGATATATTTATGAAGATTTCACGAACCAGGCTGATTGGTGTTTATGCTAGAGAATCCTCTTTCACTGGCAAAATCGCCCTTGAGATAAGTCCTGAGGAAACACCTTTGGGTGTATGCACTTCTTCGGGAACTGTGGGACATTCTTTCAGCCTTGGTGCTGCTGATGCTGTGATTGTTCTTTCACGTTCTACGGCGCTGGCTGATGCTGCGGCTACGGCTATCGGTAATAGAGTCAAAAGTGCCGAAGATATCGATGTGGCGATTGGGCAGGCTCAGGCTATTGATGGGCTCGCTGGCGTAGTCATAATAAAAGACGATAAAATGGGCATGTGGGGCAATGTGAAGCTTGTATCTGTATAATTTGATGCGACAGCTTGTGAGATTGTTTTAGAATCCGCTGCCGCAGCAGAGTACTTTGAACACCATAGACGCTTCAGCACTGCCACCTCTACCATCGGTTACCACAGACGTGACTGTATAGTTGCCGTTAACGCCGGGGGAAGTCCATCCAACCTTGTTTCCCGCTCCTGTAATTTTGCCACCTGTGGCTCGCCACAGGTAATTTAGCTCGTCACCATCTGGGTCCTCGGCGTTGCATTGTATGGTCACGGTCGTCCATTGTCTGATTCGGTTCTCCTCGTCCGGGAGATTTCCGTCTCTTGTTAAGCTAGTTACGGCTGGGGGTTGGTTGGGCTTTTCTACGACGGCTATGGTTGTCGAATTGCTAGCCTCGCCGCCATTACCGTCAGTAACCGTGACTCTAACGGTATAATCGCCAGCAGTGTCAGGTGCGACCCAAGTGATACTGCTGCCTTCACTTTTAATGGTTCCCCCATCGGCCGACCACTGGTAGCTCAAGACATCGCCATCAGCATCGGTAGCTTCGCAGATTATCTGGTATTCCGATAAAGTGTCGGCCTCCTTTTCGGCTGTTAGGGAGTTGATGGTGGGGGATTGATTTGTTGGTGTAGGCGGGGGTGGAGGTGGAGGCGGTGGAGAAGAAAGGGTGCAGCCACTGCTTAAGAGCAGCACAGCGGTGATGAGCAGGATGGCTAGCTTTGACTGATTTTGCAAAGGTATTGTGCTCAATCTGAATCGGCTCATGGTGTGTATTTCCTATTTATCCTGCCTTTTGCTTTTTTCCCCGAGCTTAGCCAACCACGGCGGCGAAGACAGAAAACCGCCGGGGTGGACGAATATTATAGTCAGAGCTAGGGCGAGAAGTACAATGTCAAGCGAGAGCGATTGCACGTGTGTGAGTGTACCGAACATCTCTTCCCATATGCCAAAACATTCGCAGGAAGTGAATCTGGTCTTCCCCTGGCTGATGTACCAGGAATTATTGGCTATGAAGGATGCAATCAACGGCAGCGATATGGCTGCAATAAGGCGAGGCCAGATATGCAGGAGGAGAAGTATGCCCAGGCATAGCTCTATCCAGGGGATAATATAGGGGAAGAGTATATCGCCTATAAAAAAGGCCACTCCCGGCGTTAGCCAGGCATCCGGCAGTATAGCACCGATGAACTGCATGGTTTGTCCAGGCATCTCACCGAAACCGAACACCTTACCGCTGCCGGCTATCAGCAATATAAGCCCCAACAGGATGCTGGCTACTAAGCTTACTATTGACCCCACCCGCTGGCGACTCTCTTGAGTAGTGTCTGTTATAATACCGCTCCTCGAATAATTGCTATACTTGACTAGTTCACTATTATAAACTACACTAGTTATTGTATGCAAAAACCTGGCTGGTGCCGTTTCCTAGCTTGGCTTCCTCTTATAGTGGGGAGACCAGGTTGCCAGAGCATTCTTCTTGGCAATGTATATAGAGGTCTTGAGCCGTTAGAGACTGCAACAGAGACAGGGCATAACTTTCATAAGGAGGCATAGATGGCTCTAGCGGACAAGACTTTGACTTGTAAAGACTGCGGTAGTAGCTTTACTTTCACAGTAGGCGAGCAGGAGTTTTACAAGTCACGAGGGCTACAGAATGAGCCTGGTCGGTGCCCAGAGTGCCGAGCAGCCAAACGACAGAGTCGCTACCGAGGCTATGGTCCTAGGACTATGCATCAAGCAACGTGCGCCAAATGTGGTGCTGAATGCGAGGTGCCATTTGAACCTAAGGATGATCGGCCTATTTATTGTAGCACCTGTTACGCGGAAGTGAAGCAGAGTAGCTAAAATAGCCCGATACCCCTCTCAGCAGTCTCCCCGCCGAGGGGGGTCTTTTTTTCCGATAGCACGGGTTGTCTGTAAGTTTTTCTGAAGAAATGAATGCTGGTATTTGCCGAATAAAACTTCATCTTTCGGAGAGTCAGTCGCTTAAGGATAAAAGGCGAATCGTGAAGTCTATTATCTCTCGGCTTCGGAGTCAATATAATATCTCTATAGCTGAGGTGGATGATCAGGATCTGTGGCAGTTGATTACTTTGGGCATAGCCTGCGTCAGTAACCAAAACCACCATGTCGATGAGACTCTATCGAAGGTGATGAGTTTCATTGCCAAGAATTATCCCGAGCTAGAAATCGTAGACCAAGATGTAGAGATTTTGTCTGCACCTTAGATTGTAGTGGTTTGATTAATTTGAATGTATGTTGATGCTTTCCTTCACCACATTCTAACTTTGCCTGATTATAAGCAGCAGATTGTCCATATACAGCCTGTCTCTCCTCATGATGCCGCCTTTGGCAAACTAGATGAACCTCTCCACCCATCTCTTCAATCGCGTCTTGAATCTTTGGGTATATCGTCCTTGTATACACATCAAGCCAGGGCGGTTAACGCTGCTCGCCGTGGCAATAATGTGATGGTGGCTACAGCAAGCGCCAGTGGCAAGACTATGTGCTATAACTTGGCGGTTTTAGAGGAGATACTGAAGAACCCAAGCAGCCGGGCTTTGTATCTTTTCCCGACGAAGGCTTTGGCCCAAGACCAGCTACGAGGCTTGAATGAGCTAGCCTGTCCTGGGATTATTTCTTTGGGGGGTTGTGCTACGTTTGATGGTGATACGCCGCAGTTGGAGCGCGCTGAGATAAAGAGGAAAGCTAAGGTTGTGCTCACCAATCCTGATATGCTTCATTTGGGTATTTTGCCTAATCATAAATCATGGCTAAGGTTGTTCCGTAACTTGAAATACGTGGTGATAGATGAAGCTCATGTCTATCGTGGAGTTTTCGGTTCTCATGTAGCCAATGTTTTGCGCCGCCTGCACCGGCTCTGTGCCTCTTATGGCTCCAATCCCCAGTTTATTTGCTGTTCGGCGACTATCGCTAATCCCAAAGAACATGCGGAAAGGCTTGTTGGGCTACCTTTTGAGGTAATCAGTGATGACGGTTCGCCTCACGGTGGCAAGTCTTTTGTATTTTGGAATCCTCCGCTTATTGATGAGACGGGCACAGGCAGGCACAGCTCCAATAGCGAAGGCACTTTTCTTTTTACCGAACTCGTCCGAAAGAATATCCGCAGCCTGGTTTTTACTCGAACACGGAAACTGACTGAACTGATTTATATTTATACTCGGGAGCAACTGGGCTCTTCTCTGGGTCAGCTAATCAAGCCTTATCGAGCAGGTTACCTTCCCGAAGACAGGCGACAGATTGAGCAGGAGTTGTTCGACGGGCACCTCCTTGGTGTTGTCGCTACCACTGCCTTGGAACTGGGAATTGATATTGGTGATCTTGAAGCTACCGTGCTTGTCGGCTATCCAGGAAGCATTGCCAGCACTTGGCAGCAGGCAGGTCGTAGTGGCAGAGGTATTGGCGAATCTTTGAGCTTTCTTATTGCTCAGGATAATCCGCTCGACCAGTATTTCATGCACCACCCCGATTACTTCTTCGGCAAAAACTTTGAGAGCGCGCTGATAAATTCGGAAAACCTTAATATTCTGAAGCCTCATCTTCTTTGTGCCGCTTGGGAGCAGCCTTTGACTGATGATGATGGCACATTTTTCGGTGCAGCCTTTGATAGTGCAGTATCCGAACTGGAAGGCGAGGGCAAGCTTAGAAAAAGCGGTGGGCGGTGGTATCTTTCTCCTAGGATTGCTCATCCGGCTCAGGAAATCAATATAAGGTCTACTTCGGGGAAAAATTATGCCATTTTTGATGCTTCTCAGGGCTATGAGTTAATGGAGACAGTAGAGGCAAGCGTTGCCTTTTTTCAGATACACCCCGGAGCTGTTTATCTTCATCAAGGTGAGTCATATCTGGTACAGAAGCTCGACCTTGAGAGTCGTGTGGCTCTAGTGGTCCCGACGGATGTCAATTATTACACTCAAACCAAGGAACTAACCGATATCAGGACTTTAAAGACCGAACGGGAGAGAAACTGCTCAGGCGTAAAAGTTTGTTTTGGTGAAGTGGATGTTACCAATGCCGTGGTCGGTTTTAAGAAAAAAATGCAGTTCACCGAAGAGGTTGTCGGTGAGGAGCCTCTTGACCTGCCGCCCCTACGTTTTCTTACCCAGGCTCTGTGGTTCGACTTGCCAGAGGAGGCTGTTGAGCGGGTAGCTGAAGCTGGGCTTGATTTTGCTGGCGGCCTGCATGCTACCGAACATGCCGCTATCGCTATGCTGCCTCTATTTGCCTTGTGTGACCGCAATGACATTGGAGGTGTGTCCACTCCCATCCATGCTGACACTGGCAAGGCACAAATCTTTATCTACGATGCTTATCCGGGTGGGGTCGGCATTGCCGAAAAAGGTTTTGAGATGGTAGAAAAGCTATGGTCAGCAACTCTGGGAGCGATTAGGGAATGCCCGTGCCAGGAGGGTTGTCCAAGCTGTATTCAGTCGCCCAAGTGCGGCAACAACAACGAGCCTCTGGATAAGAAAGCAGCCCTGATATTGCTGCAGGGGCTGTTGGGCATTGAGTGACCTGTTGATATCCCTCTCGTATTCTGAGCCTTTCTCCTTTTGTCATTCTGAGAGAGCGAAGCGACTGAAGAATCTCGCTCAGGGTAAACTCCGCGAAGAGTCTCTGGATGCAGTGACTTGATATTACTCGCAGTAATATCACGTATTGCTAATGCAATGTTGTTGCATTTGTAATAGAAATATTATAAAATTGTGACCATGTCTCAAATTCATGGTGCGCTTCAGGTCTTGCGTAGCAGAGGCTACAGAGTAACTGAGCCTCGAAAGCGTGTGCTAAAGGTTTTGGCGGAGTTGCAGAGACCTGTCTCGCCATATGACATACAAGAGATTCTGCAACAAAAAGGTGAATATCTTAACCACGTAACTATATACCGTGTACTTGACCTTTTTTGTTCTCTTAACCTGGCTCACAAGGTGTTGCTGGTGGGTGGATTTGTGAAATGTACGCTTGGAGAAGAGGATGGGTGCCATCGCTTCGTTGTTTGTCGTCAGTGTGGCACTCTTCGTGAATATGCAGATAAAGCACTGTGTGAAGAGGAGAATGCCATTGCTCAGGAGTTTGGCTTTCGGGCTGAGCAGCACTTCTCTGAGTTTTCCGGCATTTGCTCTGAGTGT